>ENA-OQEN01000014-OQEN01000014.1-human-gut-metagenome-genome-assembly--contig:-NODE-14-length-56418-cov-3.174255_pt1 | contig 56418 bp, 66 predicted proteins | sample MGYA00242791_ERZ504627 | MGnify/ENA primary metagenome ERZ504627 (study PRJEB26092, sample SAMD00036316) | human gut metagenome | host: Homo sapiens | study: EMG produced TPA metagenomics assembly of... | reverse complement strand
CAAGGTTCAGGGTTAGCCCCTCGGGCGTGCCGTCCTTTGATTCCGTTTGAAGCTTCGCTTGAATTAGAAATTAGAAATTAGAAATGGTGGTGCGGCGCAAAAATAGTGAAGCGCCGCAGAGTATAAATAGGGCGATGCCCGAAGCCCGGTGGATAGAAGTCAGAAGTCTGGTGTCTGATGTCTGAGGTCTCCCAGTCCCTAGTCCCTAGTCACCAGTCACTATTTAAAAACAACACAACAAAAAGGAGTCACTACCATGAGTCTTGCTGATCAGGAATATCTCAGCATCGTGAAAAACATATTGGACAAAGGCGCACTCGGCGAGAACCGCACGGGTATGCTGCCTACAAACTGCCGCATCAGATCATGCAGTTTGATCTAGAAAAGGAATTTCCCATCCTCACCACAAAATTCGTCGCCTTCAAGACAGCCGTGAAAGAGATCCTCTGGATCTGGCAGAAGCAGTCGAATGATGTGCGTGAGCTGCAGAAGTGGAACTGCCATGTGTGGGATGAGTGGATGCGCGAGGACGGCACCATCGGGAAAGCCTACGGCTATCAGCTCGGCAAGTACCATCAGGTCGATACCCTCCTTGACATGCTGAAAAAAGACCCGGAGAGCCGCCGCATGGTGGTCGATCTCTGGAATGTGAAGGACCTTCCGGACATGGCGCTCTATCCCTGCGCCTTCCTTACCATGTGGGATGTTTCGAATGACGGCCGCCTGAACTGCATGCTCGTCCAGCGCAGCGGAGATATGGGGCTCGGCGTGCCCTTCAACATGACCCAGTACGCGGCGCTCATCTGCATGATCGCGCAGGTGAGCGGTCTTCGGCCGGGGCTCTTCACGCATGTCATCAATAACGCGCACATTTACGAAAACCATGTGGAACAGCTGAAGCTCCAGCTCTCCCGCCTGCCGGAGGCTTACGCAGCGCCGAGGCTCGTCCTGAATCCGGATGTGAAGGATTTCTATGACTTTAAGCCCGAAGACATTCAGCTGGAAAATTACCGTCACCATGACAAGATCGCGATGGAGGTGTCCGTATGAGCCTTTCTATCATTGTTGCCCGTGCCAGAAACGGTGTCATCGGCAAGGATAACCGTCTCATCTGGCACCTTTCCGATGACCTGAAGCGCTTCAAGACTCTCACCATGGGTCATCCCATCGTCATGGGGAGGAAGACCTTCGAGAGCCTGCCCAAGGTCCTGCCCGGTCGTGTCCATTATGTGCTGACAGGAAATCCGGACTACAAAGCGCCGGAGGGCGTCCTTCTCTTCCATGATGTCAAGAAGCTGCTTGCAGCGCTGCCCTCAGGAGAGAGCTTCGTGATCGGCGGCGAGCATATGTACCGCGAGCTCCTGCCCTATACAGATACGATGTACATCACAGAGATCGAGGAAGATTTCGAGGGCGATGCGTACTTCCCGGATTTCGATCCTTTCCGCTGGAAGCTGGAAGAGAGCATAGAGGGGGAGGGAAAGCTCCCGCATCGCTTCTGCACCTATCGGAAGGTGACTGGTAACTAGGGACTAGGGACTGGTGACTGGTGACTAGTGACTAGGGATTAGGAATTAGGAATTAGGAATTAGGGATTCCCTTGTTCTGCCGGCTCTGCCTCTTCCTTTGGAAGGGGCAGACGAGCGAAGCGAGTCGAAGTTGGGTCGCGGACGTGCGGACATTGCCAGGCTGCCAATCTCCGGCGCTTTGCATCCTCTCTTTCCGGCAGAAGGAGAACGTCCCAAAAACAAACAACCATCAACGAAAGCGTCATGCCCAAAGCATGGCGCTTTTTGCATGCCTAAATTTAAGACTAAGTGGATATGATTTTTTCCGTCAGCCTAACCTATATTAGACAATATAGCAAATAATCATACTACTCATCTAATAAAAATATTTCGGGATATTGACTAATTTTTAAATGGGTAACTATAATATTGGCGAAAGTGAAGAAATGAAGAGTTGCATTTCAGAAAGGAGGATGCCTATGATGCCTCTGGTATTCGCAAGGCAGGAGACACCGTGACGATCACGCGGATCTCCGGGAAAGATGAGATCCGCCAGCATCTGGCAGACCTGGGATTCATCGTCGAGGCGAAGGTACTCATTATCAGCCAGATGGGAGGCAACTTGATCGTACAGGTGAAAGGCAGCCGTGTCGCGCTCGATCGCTCCATGGCAGAGCGGATATTCTTTTAACGGGGAGCCTTTCTCACCATCCGCCGGTCACAGCGGATCACTTATCCCTTATCAAAACGAAAGGACGAATACAATGACACTCAAAGAAGTGGCTGTCGGAAGCACAGCCAAAGTCAAGAAAATCACCGGCGCAGGCCCGCTGCGTCGACGCATCATGGATATGGGCATCACGAAGGGCGTCGATGTCTATGTCCGCAAGGTCGCTCCTCTGGGAGATCCCATCGAGCTCACCGTCCGCGGCTACGAGCTCTCCATCCGTAAGGATGAAGCCGAAGCAATCGAAGTAGAATAAAAATGAGAAATTAGGAATGGTGGTGCGGCGCATAAAAATTGAAGCGCCGCGGAGTTTTGATAGTGCTTCGCGCCTTTGTCATTTCGAGTGTAGTCGAGAAATCTCTATGGCACAACGCGCATTGCCTGATGTGAGACAGCACCAATACATCGTTTTACCTCGGCACATACACACTGATTCCCGCAGGGCAGTAGAGATCCCTCGGCTGCGCTCGGGATGACGATGCCGGAGATTCCAAGTCACCAGTCACTCCTAATCCCTAGCTACTCACCCCTGCTTTCAAACTTCAGGTTCAAGGTGAGTGCTGACGCATTTCCAAAAACTCGCGGCGCTTTCTAAATTTCCGCGCCGCCACCATAACCCCGAACCCTGAAACCACTAACCAGAACCAATCCCACCCAAATATAGAAGAAGGAGAATTACAAAGATATGTCTATACGAATCGCCCTGGCGGGCAACCCGAACTGCGGGAAGACGACATTATTCAATGAACTGACCGGCAGCTCCCAGTACGTAGGGAACTGGCCCGGTGTCACAGTCGAAAAGAAGGACGGTATCCTCAAAGGACACAAGAACGTCATCATCCAGGATCTGCCGGGGATCTATTCCCTTTCTCCATACACGCTCGAAGAAAAAGTCGCCAGAAACTATCTGGTGAACGAACAGCCGGACGTCATCCTGAATATCATCGATGGCACGAATCTGGAACGAAACCTGTACCTTACGACACAGCTCGTGGAGATCGGTCTGCCGATGATCGTCGCCATCAATATGATGGACCTTGTCAAAAAGAATGGCGACATCATTGATTTCGACAAACTCGCCTCCGAGCTGGGCTGTCCGGTCGTAGAGATCTCTGCGCTGCAGGGGAAGGGTTGCCGGGAAGCGGCTAAAAAGGCGATGGAACTCGCTATGAATAAGAAACCGCTTCGCCTGCCGTCCGTATTCACCGGCAGCGTCGAGCATGCCATCGCACACATCGAAGAATCGATCTCCGATAAAGTCGAGGACCAGTTCGTTCGCTGGTACGCCATCAAAGTATTCGAAAGAGACCAGGATGCGACGGGGGCTCTGCAGCTGGAGCCGAAGCTGATGTCTCATCTGGAAGGCCATATCAAGGACTGCGAAGACGAGCTCGATGATGATGCCGAGTCCATCATCATCAACCAGCGCTATGGCTACATTTCCAAGATCATAGACAGTGTCATGAAGAAAAAGAAACAGGGCGTCTCCATGACGACCTCGGATAAGATCGACCATATCGTCACGAACCGCATCCTTGCGCTTCCGATCTTCTTCCTCATCATGACGCTTGTTTATTTCATCTCTGTCACCACCGTCGGCGGCTGGGCGACAGACTGGGTGAATGATACCTTCTTCGGGGAGATCGTGAATGACGCAGCGACTGGCTTCATGGAGTCCATCGAAGCGCCGGACTGGATGTCTAGCCTCGTCGTAGACGGCATCATCGGCGGTGTCGGCACCGTTCTCGGCTTTGTGCCGCAGATCCTCCTCATTTTCTTCTTCCTCTCCCTTCTGGAAGACTCCGGCTACATGGCGCGTGTTGCCTTCATCATGGACCGCATTTTCCGTAAATTCGGTCTCTCCGGCAAGTCCTTCATCCCGATCCTTGTCGGCAGCGGCTGCGGTGTACCGGCTGTCATGGCGACCCGCACCATCGAAGACGTGCGTGACCGCCGCATGACCATCATGCTCTGCACCTTCATCCCATGCTCTGCAAAGGCGGTCATCATTTCCATGATCACTTCCGTATTCTTCCCAGACTCCATCCTGATGCGCCGGCCATGTACTTCCTCGGTATCGCGGTCATCATCCTCGCAGGCATCGCTCTCAAAAAGACAGGTGCTTTTGCGGGTGATCCGGCTCCTTTCGTCATGGAGCTTCCGGCTTACCACTTCCCGTCCATGAAGGGTGTCCTCATCCATATGTGGGAAAGAGCGCGCGGCTTCATCATCAAAGCCGGCACCATCATCTTCGCGGTCTGCGTCGTCATCTGGTTCTTCTCCGCATTCAATGCAGGTCTTGAAATGGTAGAAGACATCGAAGACTCCATGATGGCTGCCTTCGGTCATGCGATTTCCTGGATCTTTGCGCCGCTCGGCCTCGGTGACTGGAAGGGCGCTGTCGCTGTCATCTCCGCAGAAATGGCGAAGGAAAATGCAATGAGTACCCTGGCTGTCCTGAATGGCGTCGCAGCAGAAGCCGAAGACGAAGAGATCATGGCCGGCATTGCGAATATGTTCACTCCGATCGCTGCCTTCTCCTGCATGATCCTGAACCTCTTTGACCCGCCATGCGTCGTTGCGATCGCGACCATCGCCAGAGAAATGGGCGACCGCAAATGGGCGGCTATCGCCATCGGCTTCCAGGTCGTGATCGGCTATGGCATGGCTTTCGTAGCTTACAATCTGGGCAGCTGGCTCTTCTACGGCGCTGCTTCGGTCTCTCTCAGGGCATCGCATCGTCCTCTGCCTTCTTGCTCTCTACTTCATCTGCCGTCCGGCTCCGAAGGAGAAAGAAATCTCCGAAGCCGTTGCTGCGAAAGCGTAAGGGGAGCTGGTAGCTAGTGACTAGTGACTGGCACCATCATTTCGCATATCTCATTTCTCATTCCATCGAGGCTTTCAAACGTAATCAAGGGGCGGGCCGTCCCAGGGGCTAACCCTGAAACCATCCAGACCAGATTACGAAAATAAATAAGTAAACACGAATTAAATCCGACAACGATTTAATTCGTGTTTCCACAAAAGGAGACTTCCTATGAATCCCGCGGTCTATGCTGTGGTGGTGGTGATCGCCATCCTCTTCGTTCTTGCCTGCCGTCACATCTATCATGCCACCATCGGCGGCGGTGGATGCTGCGGCGGGGGCGGAGACTGCCCTGCCTGCCGTGAAAGGAAAATGAAACTTCACGGCGGACTCAAGAAATAAAAAGGGAATCGCGAAAGCGGTTCCTTTTTTGATGGTTAGTGGCTAGTGACTGGGGACTAGTAGCTCGGGATGAGTGGCTAGGGATTAGGATCCTTAAGTGACTAGTGACTGGTGAGTCTCTCACAGCGTCATTTCGAGCGTAGCGAGATGGGGCATGCCAGCGGTATAGCGTGCTATGTTGAATAGTCCGATGCTATCGATATTCCAACACTTTCATGCAATACCGCTACGTAGCCCCTCACCCCTTCGGGGAGCTCCCCCGATGGGGAGCCAAGAACGTTCTGCCGCTTAACTTAACAGCATTACCCTAGAGGAGAAGGCTGCGATACGAGAATACCATCTTCTAAAAAAAGGCGGCGAAGCGCCACGAGAGCCCTGAACCCTGAACCCTGAACCAAATGAAAGCAAAGTAAAAAGGGGCTGTGAAGAAATGAGGATTCATTTCTTCACAGCCCCTTTTTCTGTACCATCTTATTTCTTAGCTGCTTTCTTAGCTCTGGTCTTTTTAGCCGGTTTTACATTGACTTTTTCTTTCAGCTGTTTGGAAACGCGGAAAGCCGGAGTCTTGGAAGCCGGGATCTTGATGACTTCCTGTGTGGACGGATTATGGCCTTCACGAGCTTTACGTTCACGGACTTCGAAAGTACCAAAGCCGATCAGCTGGACCTTTTCACCTTTGGCAAGAGCACCGGATACGACATCGATGACAGCCTTGACTGCTTTTTCGGCATCTTTCTTGGTCATTTCTGCTTCCTGAGCGACAGCAGTGATGAGTTCTGTTTTGTTCATAACTAAACATCCTCCTTTAATAATGATGGCTTTTGCAACAAAGAAGAGTGGTGCACAGGGCACACCGCTTCTCAGCTCCAATGGGCTAGGGGAGCACTGATGTATCCGTCTTTCGGCAGAAATCCTGCCACAAGACCTGAGCCTCCTCGGGCGAGATGTCCATCAGGCTCTTCCCTCTCTGGAAAAGGCCCTTTTCAAAGGCTCTCAGCTGATCCATGACATATCTGGCGTAGCGATGGAGAGCCAGTTCAGGTTCTACCCCTTCTGCATGTATTACACGGTCTAACGCAAAAAGGAAACGCCCCACCGAAAGCTCTTTATCAATAGCTTCCTTCCCGTCTATGGCTGCCTTGATCTCTTCAGCACAAGACGCAGAAAGTGCGCCATCCTCGAGGGCTTCTGTCAGTCCATGGGAACCAACTTTCCTTTGAATTATACATGCTAAAAGCAGACTTGGCAAGTCTTTTGAGACGCCGGAAAGCAGATATTTTCGGTTTTTTTCCAATCTTTTCCGTGTTTCCCAATCTCCAAGGAGCTTTTTCGTCTCCTCCACCGTGATTTTCTCGAAAACGAAGGGGTGCCGGCGGATCATTTTCTCATTGATGCCGTCCACGACATCCTGCATGGTGAAGAAGCCTTCCTTCTCCGCGAGGCGCGCATGAAAGACGATCTGCAGCAGCACATCGCCCAGCTCCTCTTTCAGGTTCACCATATCATCCTTGTCGATCGCATCGATCACTTCATAGACCTCCTGCAGGAAATAGGTACGAAGCGATCTATGATCCTGCGCGCGATCCCATGGGCAGCCGCCGGGTGCCAGCAGCCTATCCATCGTCTCCTCGAGCGGAGACAGCGTGAACGGCGTAGGTTCCTTTCCTCTTGCTTTGCGGCTGTCGAAAAGGAAGAGGAATGGCTCCTTCCCAAGGTCATGCCGAAATTCATCCATGGTAAGCCTACGAATACGGCCTTCCGAAGAGAGGAGGATGAGGCGCTCTCCTTCTCATACAGCATAGAAAGCCTCGATGACAGAATGGCCTTCTCCTCTTCTGTCACATCCTTTAAGATGAGAAGATGCGGCAGCGTAAGAGAGATCGATGCGGCCTCTTCCCCGCCTGCTATGGTAAACGCTTCATCCTCATGAAGCAGTCCCTTCGCAGAAAGGAACGTGAGTATTTGTTGTATAGTCATTGGCATCACCTCGCTTGGATCTTTGCTGTCATTATAGCATAAAATGACCGGCTCTATTTCGATGGATCACGAAAGAGGCTTCACAGGGGCCCCGTCACTTTTTCTTTTTCCGGTCAAGCGCCCTTCGCCCAAAATAAAAATCCGTCCGTGACAGATCGTCATAGACGGATTTTATGGATTAAGCGTTTTTAGCTGCTTCGCAGATCTGGGTGAAGCCAGCCGGATCGCTGATAGCGAGTTCGGAGAGCATCTTACGGTTCACTTCGATACCAGCACGGGTCAGGCCAGCGATGAGCTTGCTGTAGGTCAGGCCGTTCTGACGAGCTGCTGCATTGATACGAACGATCCAGAGCTTACGGAATTCTCTCTTCTTGGATCTACGGTCTCTTCTAGCATAGTAGAGAGCCTTCATGACCAGTTCGTTTGCTTTTCTGAACTGGGTGTGACGAGCACCTCTGTAGCCCTTAGCCAGTTTCAGAATCTTCTTATGTTTTGCATGAGCGGTAACGCCGCTTTTTACTCTTGCCATTCTCTTATATCCTCCTTATTAGCCGTTTGGAAGCAATCTTGCTACACGTTTGTAATCAGACTTGGAAACCAGTGCTGCTTTTCTGAAGTTTCTCTTTCTCTTCGGGGACTTCTTTTCGAGAATGTGGCTCTTGAATGCTTTGTTTCTCTTGAACTGACCGGATCCGGTTTCAGTAAAACGTTTTGCCGCAGCGCGACGGGTTTTCATTTTCGGCATTTTGTACTCTCCTTTGTTATGCTTTTGGGGCAACGATCATTGTCATGTTGCGCCCTTCTAATTTCGGTGGCTTTTCGCGAACAACGGTATCACCCAGTTCTTTAGCGAAACGGTCGAGAACATCCTGTCCAAGTTCTGGATGGGTCATTTCTCTGCCACGGAACATGATGGTCACTTTGACTTTGTTTCCATCACCTAAGAAACGCTGCGCATTCTTCAGTTTGACAAAGAAATCATGGTCTTCGATATTTGGACGAAGCTTGACTTCTTTGATCTGGAATACCTTCTGTTTCTTCTTGGCTTCTTTATCACGTTTCTGCTGTTCATATCTGTATTTGCCATAGTTCATGATACGGCATACGGGTGGACGGCCATTGGGTGCCACCTCGACGAGATCAAGTCCTTTTTCTTCCGCCATGCGAATCGCTTCATGGAGCGTCATGATCCCCAATTGTTCATTTGCATCGCTGACAACACGCACCTCTCTGGCGCGGATCTGTTCATTGATGCGAAGTTCCTTACCTATTCTTTTCACCTCCGAAATAGAAATCATTGCAAGTGTAAAGGCGGACAGCATCTGCCGTCCGCCTTGAGTTCATACGTAAACCTTAGTAGCCTGCGCCGTGTAAGGTGAGAAGCGGATGACTTCTGCTTGCAATCAATTACAAGAGATATGATACTACAGAAATCAGTGCGCGTCAAGTAAAAAATAAAGGTTGTCGGATTCAAGGGTTAGCCCCTCGGGCGTGGTGCCCTTTGATTACGTGCGAAAGAGGTTCAGCGGTTCAACAGGTTCAGCGGGTTCAACGGGGTGGTGCGGCGCATAAAAAAGAAGCGCCGCAGAGTATAAATAATGGCGATGCATGAGCTGGCATTCCAGTCACCAGTCACTTGAGACTCCTAATCCCTAGCCACTAATCCCTAGCCACTAATCTTTATCCCTGCTTTCAAACTTAGCCTATGGGACGTACCGCAAAGTATAAATAATAGCGATGCCCGAAGGTCTCTTGATAGCAGGTTTCCCGTTTTGAACTTTCCAAACATTGTCCGCCTGACCGCGAATGACAAAGATTTCTCGCTTGCGCTCGAAATGACGATACGGGAGCCTGATGTCTCCTAGTCTCTTAGTCACAAGTCACTTGAGATTTCTAATCCCTAATCCCTAGCCACTAGCTACTAGTCACGCATCTCCCCCCGATATCCACGCAACGCGGACAGGGGGTGCTCCTTTGTCTCTCGCTCATTCGTTATATTTCTCTTGATTTCTCGTTTTTTACGTGAGCGAACATCCTCTTGACGAATGTTTTATAAAAAATGGAACAGCGCGCCGGGGTGTGAATAGGCTATTCACAAAATCCACAGCTGTGAACAAAGCCATGGAGGCGAGACAGTCCGACAGAATCTAGACTTTTCCGAGAGGACTGCGTGAGCATCCTGCACTTGTTCACAGATATTCACAATTTTCTGTGTATATCTAAGATGGACAAGTGCGATATTCAGCTGATTATCGGAGCTGCGAAGAGGGGGCTTTCGCAATTCACAGTTTTGTGAATAACTGTGAACAACTCTGTGGATAAAGGAAAAGCGGATCACAGATTTCAAGCAAGACCATTGGCAGCGATCGCCAAACGAGCATTCACCAAGAGCCGGCAACGCCTTGCCGGCGTATGCTTTCCAGCAGCGCTTCATAGCCTTCGAGGATATCCTCATACGTCTCCTCGAAATTTCCCGTATACCACGGATCTGCTACCTCGGCGCGCCGTCCCTGCCCAGGAGAGGAGGAGAGAGACTTTTTTCTCCGGATCGCCGCACGTCAGGCGGGCAAGGTCGGCGAGGTTTTCCTCGTCCATGCAGAGAATATAGTCCGCACGGGCATAGTCCGACGCGTGATGAGACGGCGCGGCGGGAAGAGAAGGGGATGCCCTTCTTCGTGAGCATACGCTTGGCGGGCGGTACATATCGTTTCCGATCTCTTCCGTGGCCGCTGCGACAGAGTCCACGGTGATCGCCTTCTCGCATCCGGCTTTGCGGATGAGCGCTTTCATGATAAATTACGCCATGGGGGAGCGGCAGATGGGGTGGCGTTTTTCTATCTCATTTTGGGCAGAAAAAAGCAGGAGACCTTTTTTCAGATTTCCTGCTCGGTGTGCCGCTGTGTGAGCGGCGGGTATTTCGTTGTAAAAGTTCGGGGCAAGTTGACCGATGTGAAGCTGATAAACTGGAAATTGTCACTCTACGATTTCATAGCCTGAGTCTTTAAGAATATCCAGAGCCTTTTGATAATTTTCCTTTTTTATCAAAACATAGTCCGTGTTATAGGTTGAAATCGCAAAAATCGAAATACTGTTTTCTGCCAGAATCTTAGCAATTTTAGATAGTATTCCAATCAAAGAAAAATCCAATATCCCCTGAATACGAAAACCTTTCCAGCCATCATTACGTTGAATGACGTTTGGCGGAACATCACTGGTAATGCATACCAAAGATTTTTCCTCATCTGTTTTCCCAATGAAACTATATTCTGCATCTAGGTTTACAAGTGAATAATCCATCACTTTGCATACTGAAAAATCTTGATGGATCTTTTTTATTTCCATAATGCTTATCCTCTGCCAATTCCTATTTTTCCAGTCTCGAAAAAGAGAATTTAGTTAGAATTTGTAATTATTGCACTATTTATCGTTGATTTTTAGTTCAAGTATATCTGGACGTGCATAATGTCCAACCACATCATGCTCCATTTTGCAGGAGATAGGCAAACTCATGTCAAGTTCTGCGTAGATGATGGTTTCTTTATCCCAGACTGGTTCTGTTAAATAATGTCCGTACGGGTCGATAATACAGCTTCCTCCTCTGCAAACAAATTCCGGAAGCTGTGATACGACATCTCTCTCGTATAGGTCAGAAGGATATGAGTTGCGTCTGATAATCATATCAGCGTTAACAAAGTAGCACTTGCCTTCTATTGCGATGTGCTGAATGGTAGCCTGCCACTCTGGGTTGTCATTGGTATTTGGCGAAATGTAAATCGTGATGCTTTTTGATAAAGAGCCACACGAGCAAGCGGCATATAACTTTCCCAACAGATCAGACTGCCGATCGGCCCCATGGCGTTGTTGTAACAGGGAAGTACCCCTTATCAGCATCCCCCCATACAACACGTTCGGAGCCTGTCGGTTTTAATTTTCTGTGCACCTTGTACGATCCATCCGGCTCAAAAATGACATTACTATTATAAAGCGTTCCATTAACGGCATCTCTCTCGGAAAAGCCAAGGCTGATATATGCTCCAGTTTTCTGAGCCGCCTCTGCAAGCTGCTGAAACTCCGTTTCTCCGGCAACAACAGAGGCATCGTAATATCGTTTCCAGTCTTTACGCCCCTCCTCGCTTCGTTTTCCCATGCTAAAACCAAAATTCATTCCAAAAGGGTATCCCGGAATAAACAGCTCCGGAAAAACAATCAAATCCGGTTTTTGGCTCGCGGCTTCACTAATATATTGAAGCGTTTTTTTAAGCGAAGCGCTTTTGTTGAACATAACAGGCTCTGCCTGCACTAATGCGATTTTACAAGTATTTTTGATGTCCTTCATAACGATAATTTCACTCCTTCAGAAATTCCGATTTGCTGTTATCTTCATTATACTTCATTGGCTATCGAAAAGATAACATATTTTATGAAACTTGCCATTTGGGAACAGCTTGCAACGCAAGGTATCCCCAGATGGCAAGTCCACAAAGGGTAGCTGGCGGCAGCAGCGCAAGGGAAGTGTAGCGTCCCCTGTATGATTTGGAGCAGATCATGACGGCGGAAGCAACATTCTGTCGACTGTTGCGGCATTCGCCGAGTGAATCAGACGAAGAATTTCGCTGGCTCATTCGTATTCTCAAAAAGTCAAAGAAAATGGGAACGCCTATCAGCCAGAGAAAAAAACGGTAAAGAAAAAAACGCTGTTGCATGGTTTGTTGGCTTCCATGTAGCAGCGGTTCGTGCTGTGGTTATTCAGTCCGTGGCAGACGAAGAGAATGTGGATCATGGTGGAGTCCTTTCTGCTTTTAGTGACTAGGGATTAGAGACTTGAAGACATTAGATGTCAGAGGTCAGAGATCAGATGTCTGAAGTCTGAAGTCTTCAAGTCTAACGTCTCCCTATTTCCATGTCTTCTCTCCATCGCGAGGAGATAGGCTTTTCGGTGAAGGCCTCCGGCGTAGCCGGTGAGGCGGCCGTTCCTGCCTATGACGCGGTGGCAGGGATGATGAGGGAGATGGGATTTCTTCCGACGGCGCTTCCGACGGCGCGGGCGGATAGGCGTGGAAGGCCGCGCTCTTGGGCAAGTCTTTGCGCAATGTCTCCGTAGGTCGTTGTTTTTCCGTAGGGGATCTCGGAGAGGATCTTCCATACGGAAAGGCGAAACGGAGTGCCGATGAGATGGAGGGGCGGAGGGGTCTTCGGCTCTTTTCCCGCAAAGTACAGGTCTAGCCAGTGCTTTCCTTTTCTCAGCGCGGGCGTTTCTTTTGTCTGTACTTCTGCCGGGAGAGTGGCGGCAAAGTATTTTTGCCCCTCGAACCAAAGGCCGGTGAGTCCCACGTCATCCGCTGCGAGGAGGATGGTGCCGAGTGGGGAGTCTAAGTGCTGTATGAATGTCATCATATACCTCTAAATGTAGGGGAACTGACAGGGTGTATCGCTTCTTCATTATATCGCAAGCGGGAGGAGGATGCCATTTGCGGCATACCCTCCTCTCGCAGGGCGCGTGTCCTTTTCATGAGCTTAAAAATTTCCTCTTTACAAACATAAATGCAGCGTGTATACTTGTCACAAGCTTAATTTTGAATAAAGACAAGGAACGGAAGCGAGTGAATCGGTTCTCTGGCAGAGAGCTGCCGTATGGTGAAAGGCAGCAGAGGGTCCTCACAAAGTCGTCCGCAAGTCCCGTATCTGAATGAAGTAGGATGCGGCGTTGGCAGCGTTACAAGGCCTCCGAGTATAGTGCGAGGTGGTACCGCGTGAAGGTTTACGCCTGGCTGATTTTTATCAGTCAGGGCGTTTTTTGATACCTGAGAAAGGGAGAGCGGGCTTGAGGCAGCAGGTAGTCGCGAAATCTGCTGCCTCCCTCGCGGACTTTATTCAAGAAGGGTGTTTTATAGGTTGATGTAAGTATAGCAGAAAGGGAGATCTATGATGGGTAAGAAATCGATGAAGATCGCAGCCGCTTCTCTGGCTGCTCTGGCAATGGCAGGTATGATGACGGGATGCGGCATGTCCGGCGGAGATAAGAAGGCGGCAGCATCCGGCAATGGACAGAAGGTCGAGCTGAAGCTGGCATATCAGCTGCCGTCCGAGCATCATCTGTCCAAGAGTGTAGAAAAATTTGCCAAAGAGGTCAATGAAAGATCCAAGGGCTCGATCGAGGTCAAGGTATACCCGGCCGGACAGCTCTACAATGACCAGAATATGAATGATGCGCTCATGAGCGGCGGGCTGGATATCGGTCTGAACTCTACCGCGCGCTGGTCCATGGTCGTACCGGCGCTCAAGGTCCTCGATCTGCCATTCGTCCTGCCGACCATCGAAGCGGCTGACAATGCGCTCGATGGAGATCTGGGCTCGAAGCTGACGGCAGAAATGGAAAAGAAGGGCGTTCATCCGCTGATCTGGGCCGACTATGGCTATGTACAGTTCTGCAACAATGCCAAAAAGATCGAAAAACCGGAGGATTTCAAGGGTCTGAAGATCCGTTCTTACTCGGAGACTTCGGCTGACATCATCCAGCGCTCGGCGCTTCTCCGACGACCATGAGCTCTTCGGAAGTGTACATGGCGATCAAGAATGGCACCATCGACGACAGTCCTCCGGTCAGACGGCGATCCTGTCCCGCAAGATCTATGAAGTCTGCAAGTACTTCACCACCACGAACCACTCTTATGTCGGCTACCTGCTCGCGATCAATGATAACTCCTGGAAAAAGCTGTCTCCGGATCAGCAGAAGCTGGTGAATGAAGTCGCTAAGGAGATCCGCGATGAGATTCGTAAGGAGACCAAGTCGGAGGATGAACGCTGCTTGAAGGAGCTCGCTGCCAAGGGCATGGATGTCTACACGGTTCCGGCGGATGAAGTGAAGCTGTGGCAGGATGCGACCGCCTCTGTCATCGAGAAGTTCGAACAGGAACAGGGTGACTTCGGCAAGCAGCTCGTGGAAGACTGCAGAAAAGCATCGAAGAAATAAGAGACTGGTTTGCCGCTGGGGTCAGCGGTCGGGTAAAGTAGTGACTGGTGGCTAGGGATTAGAAGCAAGCGGTGATTGAAGTAGCGCAGTTGGCATGCTGACCGTTCTGCAAGGAGGATCTCTCGGCTACGCTCGAGATGACGACGGCGCGAAGCGCTATCAAAACTCCGCGGCGCTTCATTATTTTTTGCGCCGCATCACCCCCCTCTGAACCTGTAGAACCCGCTCCCCCTCTTTTGCAAACAATCAAGGGGCAGCACGCCCCGTGGGCTAACCCTGAACCCTTAAACCTATCAACCACCCTATATATTTGTATTAAATAAAGGAGGGCTGTCATGCGTTCTGTTTATAAAATGTTTGATCGAGCTCTTGGCTGCGTGACATGCACGGCTGCTGCGATCGCGGGGCTGGCTATTCTGGCGACAGTTCATTATCTGTTATGAGATCATTGCCAGAAGCATCCTGCATCGCCCGACTGTATGGGCGATGGAGATCTCTACCTATCTCCTGATCCTTGCAGGCTTTTTCGGCATGTCCTACACCATGCGCACGCATGGTCATATCTTTGTGGATTTCCTGTATTCCCGCTTCCCGAAGGGGGTGCGCAGGGGCATGGATATCTTCACTTCGCTTCTGTCACTCTTTGCGCTCTATGTCTGCATGACGGAGTCTACGAATTACATGCTGATGAGCCTTGAGAATGGCATCGTTTCGCCGACGCTTCTGCGTGTGCCGCTCTGGATCCCGCAGACCTTCATGGTGATCGGCTTTGTTCTGCTGTTTTTGGAAACCCTGAATCATTTTCTGGGTGATTTCTTTGCACAAGAGGAGGACTGACCTATGATCTTGCAGGTTTTGCGCTGTTCATCATCTTCCTCCTTATCATCGGCATGCCGGTCGCCTTTACGCTGACCATTGCCGGTATCCTGGGGATCATCCAGTTTATCGACATGTCCACCCTTTCGCAGGTGCCTGTCATCGCGTACAAGACGCTGGACTCTTATGTCCTGACGTCGGTGCCGCTCTACATCCTGATGAGCCAGATCATGCTGACGGGCAAGGTCGGCAGCGGGCTTTTCGAGCTTGGCAGCAAGTGGATGGGCCATCTTCCCGGTGGTCTTGGCATCGCGACCATTTTCGCCTGTGCGATCTTTGCGGCGATCTCCGGCTCCTCCGTGGCGACTGCGGTCACCATCGGTGCGATGGCGATCCCGGAAATGCTGAAGCGCGGCTATGACAGAAAGCTCGTCGTCGGCTCTGTCGCTGCCGGCGGTACCCTCGGCATCCTCATCCCGCCGTCCATTCCGATGATCCTTTACGGTACCATTACCGATGAATCCGTCGGAAAGCTGTTCATGTCCGGCGTCGTACCGGGTGCGCTTTTGACGCTTGCTTTCGTGGCGTACATCGTCATTGCCTCTTGGAATAAGCCAAGAGAAGAAAAGGCTTCGACGGAAGAAAAGATGAAAGCGCTCCGAGAGAATATCTGGGGGCTTCTGCTGCCGATCATCATCATCGGCGGCATCTATACCGGCGTTTTCACGCGACGGAAGCCGCTGCTGTCGGCACGATCTATGCGCTCGTCATCACATTCTTCGTCTACAGGAGCCTTTCTGTCAGTGATATGCCGGGGATCCTCCGCTCGACCATCAAGACATCCTGCATGATCTTTGCCATCATGGTCGGCGCCATGCTCTTCGGCTATATCCTGACGGTGCTGCAGGTCCCGCAGGCGCTCATGTCTCTCGTGACGGAAGGCATATGAACCGCTGGGTCATCCTCATCGGCATCAATATCGTGCTGCTCATTCTGGGGTGTGTGCTGGAAACAGTTTCTATCATCCTCATCACGCTGCCGATGCTCTGTCCGATCATCAAGGCGCTTGGCTTCGATCCCATCTGGTTCAATGTCGTGCTCCTGATCAATATGGAGCTGGCCCTCATTACACCACCGGTCGGCATGAATCTCTTCGTCATCAAGGGCATCAGCGAGGACAGCTCGATCCAGGATATCATCGCCGGCTCTGCACCTTTTGCTTGCATCATGGTGCTGGAGATCGCGCTTCTCTGCTTCTTCCCGGGCATTGCCACCTGGTTGCCGTCTGTACTGAAATAGGGCAAATAAAAAAGACCGCTTCGGCGGTCTTTTCGCTTGCATGGGAAACGAGAGGCAGCATGGTGCATGGCAGGACAGCGTTTACGCCAGGTGAGCACGAATTTCTAATCCCCAGTCACTAGTCCCCAGTCACCATTTACACATGCAGCGGATTATGCACATTGAATGGCATGAGGTGATCGAGGCTGTAGGGGGTCTCCTGATAGACGAAGTTCAGCCAGTTGTGATAGAAAAGGTGGGCGTAGCTGCACCAGACGAAGCGCGGCTTTTCTTGCGGATCGTCGTAGGGATAGTAGTTTTCCGGCAAGCGGATGGGAAGGCCCTTCTCGCGGTCTCTTTTATATTCCCATTCCAGCGTGCGCAGGTCATACTCGAAGTGGCCGAGAACGAAGATGCGGCGGGACTCCTGATCGGAAATGATATTGATACCGTTCTCGGAGGAGCGGGAGAGGACGGTGAGCTCCGGTGTCTCATCGACCTTTCTGTCGTCGATGGAGGTGTGGCGGGACTGCGGGATGAAGTAGCGGTCGTCAAAGCCGCGGAGGAGCGGGTGGTAATTCACCGTGAGGCCGTACTGGTAGATGCCGAAGAGTTTTCGGGGGAGGATGCGTTTCTCTACTCCGTAGTCACGGTAGAGTCCGGCCTGTGCCGCCCAGCAGAAATGCAGGTGGAGAAGACGTGGGTATCTGCCCATTCGAAGTATTTCATCATCTCCGGCCAGTACTCGACTTCTTCGTAGGGCATCTTTTCGACGGGCGCGCCGGTGATGATGAAGCCGTCGTATTTCTCGTCCTTGATGTCATCGAAGGTGAGATAGTTCTTGGACAGGTAGGAGCGGTCCGTGTGGGTGGTCTCGCGAGACGCGATGCGGGCGAAATCGACCGAGAGCTGCAGCGGGGTGTCGCCTAAGAGACGGAGCAGCTGCACTTCTGTCGGCTTCTTGATGGGCATCAGATTCAGGATCAGGATCTTCAGTGGGCGGATATCCTGTGTCCGCGCGCGCGCTTCATTGATGGTGACGATCCCTTCTTTTTTTAATTCTGTGATGGCGTCCAAGCATCAGCGATTTTGATCGGCAAAGTAAAGACCTCCTTGGGCAGACAGTCAAGTAAAGGATTTTTGGGGGAAATGAGGAGTGGCAGGGCTTGGACCAAAGGTCTTTGGAACCATAAAAAACTCTCGTCCCCAAAGGGACGAGAGTTCGTGTTACCACCCAATTTCGCAGCTGCGTCGCCGCAGATGCCTTTTAAGGTACGATGTTTCCATGATACCCAAGCTCTGTAACGGGAGCACCCGGGCTGCTTCATCATTCAGCATACCTGGCTCAGAGGCCATCTTCCATGGTCTGACTGCACGCCCTTTCACCATGTGGGCGCTCTCTTTGCCAGTCTGCGATCATGTACTCTTCTCTTCACTGCCTGTGTGAAATTATTAGTAATATAGCACGTTACAAGGGAGAAAGTCAAGGGGATAGAATGGGCTGGCGTTTCCCTGGTCCTCGGTCGTTAATTCTCAAAGTAAGTGCCGGATTAGCGGTAAAAATAGCACTTACATGTAGAACCACCTTTTGCTAGACTTTAGATAGAGAAATCTTGCGCATGAAGGAGGTTGCATTCAAATGATTGTCAACAAAGGCAATAAAAGGTACAAACACCTTACCCAGGATGATCGAAACACTCTCGAGATAATGTTACAAAACGCTGCCACTTTCCAGACCATCGCCGCAGCACTTGGTAAAGATGCCTGCACAATCTCGCGCGAAGTCCGTAAACATCGAACCCTCGTAGCCAATAGGTTCACTAATTACGATGAACAGAATAACGTCATTAATGAATCCTGCCCTAAGCTCGAAAAGCCGCCCTATGTTTGTAACGCCTGCAAGAAGCGCCACAGCTGTAGGTTAAAGCGGTATCTCTACGTTTCACGCAAAGCACATGAGCAATACAGGAACATGCTTCGTGATTCACGTGAAGGCATTCCTTTGAATAAAGCTGAGTTTTACGACATGGATGCAAAGCTTTCTGCTGCCATCCAGAGCGGACAGCATATGTATCAAGCTCTTCAATCTACCGGTGTAGAAATAGCCGTATCCACCGCATACAAATACGCAGATAAAGGTTACTTCTCATTTACCAGCCTAGATCTTCCTAGAAAGGTGAAGTTTAAATCCCGCAAGAAGAAAAGAACGCCCTACATTCCACCTGCTGTCAAAAAAGGGCGCACTTACGCGGATTTCCTTCAATACATTGAGACTCACGAAATAACTAACTGGGTAGAGATGGATACCGTTATAGGCCGACAGGGCGGAAAAGTCATTCTGACGCTGCTCTTTACCATCTGTAATTTCATGGTAGGCATTTTACTTGACTCCAAATCCGCACTTGCGGTTTCGCAGGAATTCAGACACCTGCGTGAAAAATTTGCAGCAGCTCAAACTCCCTTTGAACAGCTATTCCCGCTGATCCTGACAGATAACGGCGGAGAATTTGCAAATATTCACTCTATAGAGTGCAACGCCACTGGCACTAGAGAGACGCATCTGTTTTTCTGTGATGCAATGAAATCATGCCAAAAGCCACGTGTCGAGAAAAACCATACGTTGCTGCGGGATATTTGCCCCAAAGGAACCAGCTTCGATCAAATGACACAGTCGCAGCTAAACATCATATTCTCGCACATGAACAGCACCGCCAGAAAGCAATACAACGGCAAAACGCCTTACCAGTTATTTTGCTTATATCACGGAAAAGAGATGGCTGATTTACTGGAAATACGCGAGGTTCCCGCTGACAAAGTCATCCAAAGCAAACGATTGCTTAAACTTCTGAATGTTACGGGCTAAAACGCTATAAGGGAGTCTGTTTCACTGCCGCACAATCCAGTGCAAGGACTAAAGGCCTTGCACTGGATTGCGCGGCAGTGAAAAAAACAAATTTCAGCGGCGAAATGTCAACTTGCCCAAATTTATCACAAAGTTTTCACTATCAGTTTAAGAAAAAGCGTATCAGGATTTCTCGAATTAACTGCATGCAATTTTACAGTGCTTCTAAAAAAATCGATTTAGAAGCGCTTTTTTATGGTGCAAAAAAATAGCTTAAATAGGACAAAAAACATTGCAAAAGTGCAGTTTTTAATCCCAATTTCATTCAAAAAATGCAAAATTCTTCGATTTAATGCAAGGTCTAGTTAGACTTGCAGTCACTATGAGATTTTACGCAGGAGTAGCGGGTTCTAGGGAAACACTGATTCAATGGGTTTAAAAGAATGGGAGCGGCGAAATCAGTGACTGATAGCTGGTGACTAGGGATTAAGGATTAGGGATTAGGCGCTTCAAGCGGCTAGTCACTTGAATGCTCCTTTCCGGCATCGCCCCATATGTATCCGCGGAGAAGCCGCCACCTTCATTTCTCGTTCCTCATTCGAGCAGAATTTTCATTCGCAATTGAGGGAGCGACACGCCTCACGGGCTATCCCTAGTCCCTAGCCACCAGTCACAAAAAAGAGCCCGCTTTAAGGGGCCCCTCTTTCATACTTTTTTATGTCCTACATCTTCTGCTTTGACGATGCCAAGATAGATGCATCCGATGATCCATGCCACGTAGTCATCCACCGGCACGGGGACGCTTCTCATTCCCTTGGGGATGAGACGAGCAAGGCCTTTGGCCGGGTGGTCTTTCCAGTACCACTGCTCCCCCATTTCCGTCGTGTATTTCTCATCGACGAGCGTGACGGGGATCTCGCGTCCGAGTTTGCTAAGAAGTGCTTCTGTCCGCTCCTGCATGACCTCATGACGTGTGCCGTTCCCCATGACCAGCGCGAAGATCTCTTTCCCAGCGAGCAGGCGTGCCAGCTCCTGCTCATAGTCCACGGTGCGGACGATGCATTTCTTTTCGAGCGTCCCATCCGCATGAACGAGTGCAACGCCTGTTTTATCCCGCCCGGGATCAATGGAGCAGAGAAGTCCCTTCATGAACGCAGCACCTCCACATCGATGGTCAGCGGGCCTTTCGTGTAGACATCACTGTGTGCTGTCACCTTGAGCTCACACTGCCCGCTGCATTCCTTGACCTTCTGGATGACTTCGACAAGCTCCTGTCCGTCCAGGACACCGACCTTGCCGGTGATCGGATCCGGAAGGATCCCCTGTGTCTGCGCGTAGTAATTCAGATCCTGCAGGAAACGCAGTACCTGCATCTCATAGTTTTTGCTGTCCTTATACTTATCCAGACCGCCTTTATAGATGACCTGTCCCTGTCTGAAAACGAGAAGGTTATCATGGATATCGAAATCTACCACAAGGCGTTCGCCTAAGATGAGATTCTGTGCGGCAACGACACGGACGAGCTTTTTATGTTTTGCGCCTGTCACCTGCGCCACCGACTCATCAAAGTCTCTCTGGCTCATGCGGACGAGATTCACACTCTCATCGGTGATGTTCAGTCTTTCCTTCAGCATGCCGTTGATGTCGGCAAGGACGCTCTTCAGCACCTCTCTTGATCGGTTCTCATCCATATCTTCATCGACCACGACGCTTGTCATCACCTGGCCCGCCTGGAAGACCACCTGTCCTTCACGCAGTGCGTAGATATTTTTGATGAGCTGCTCTTTTTCTCCATTCAGTGTCGCAATATTTCCTGTCAGCTCTTCGCGGATCTTTTCCAGCTCCGCAATGTCTTCTGCGGACTGCTCGACGCGGCTTTCGCCTCATCATACGCCTGCTGTACGGAAGAGAGCTCACTCTCCATGAAGACACGCTGGCCTTCGACTTCATCCAATCGCTTGGATGTCTCTTCGGCCTTCCGGTTCACGTCTTCATACTCTTTGTTGCGTGCTTCGAGCTGCAGCTTGCCCTTCTCGAGCTCGCGGTTCTTGACTTTGATCTCCTGATTCAGATCCTGCATCTCGTTTTGCAGCTTGGAGAGACCGAAGAGGGCTACACGAACATTTCATTCACGACGGCCAGCACGGCGATGGTGAAGAAGGAAATCAGGATGCCGGAAATGATCGTCACGATCACGGAGGTGTACTTCGGACGAAGCCCGAAGAGCGTCATCCGCTTCTTACCGACCTTCGATCCGATCCGATCTCCCAAAAAGGCGATCAGCCCGCCCATAGCGATCAGGATCAGAAACATGAATATGCCGATAAACATAGTAAACCTCCTTTGCGATGGAAAATGGGTTCAGGGTTAGCCTGTGAGGCGTGCTGCCCCTTGATAGGAAATGAAAGCTCTGCCCGAATGCGGAATGAGAAATGAGAAATGAGAAATTAGAAATTAGAAATGGTGGTGCGGCGCATAAAAATCAGAAGCGCCGCGGAATTTTGATAGAGCTTCGCGCCGTCGTCATCAGAAGCATTGGCGAGAGATCCCTTTGCAGGACAGTCAGTATTCCCCTAACTGCGCTATTGCAATCACCGCTTGCTCCTAATCCCTAGATACTAATCCCTAGTCACCAGTCACTAGTTACTTCAAACACTAGTTACTTCAAACACTACCGATCCGCTCTGCGGATCAAGAGACAGCCCATGGCGAGGGCGATAAAGTTCGGCAGCCAGACGGCCCAGAAGGGCGGGAGCATGTGGCCCTTGCCCAGAGCTTCGAGGAATGTCATGATGGCGTAGTATACGAAAATAATGACCACGGAGAGACCAAAGCCGATGGAGGAAGAAGAGCGCTGCTTCTGCACGCCCAAGGGGGCGCCGACAAGAGCAAAGACGAAGCTGGCCATCGGCAGTGAGAAGCGGCGATAGACCTCCATAATGACGCCCGTCGCATCTGCATGCGCCGCGATGTACGCCTTCTGCGTGACAAGAAGCTCCCGAATGGTCATTTCATCGAGTTTTTTCGACTCGCGCGGGATCTCTGAGGGCGACATGGCATACGGGATCTCCTGACTTCGAAATGCATCATGCGTTCCACGCCTTCTCCGGTAAGGTCGTAAATGATCCCATCGGTCATGCGCCATACGCCATCCTGCCAGACTGCCTTCGGTGCATTCTCGACATGAATGACCTTTTCATCTTCAAATTCCTGCACGGTGATATTCTCAAGCTCTTTGGTATTCGGATTGTAGCGACGCGCATAGAGAAGATGGGCGATCTTGCCGTTCTGCACATCGCGGATGACGACGTGATCCGTGACGCCCGGATTCAGGTTCTTTTTGATCTCCGTATTCACCACATAGTCATACTCGCGGTTTGTCCATGGCACGACGTATTCATTGAAGGCTACAGCACAGAGGGAGATCAGAAACGCTACCAGAAAGACCGGCAGCGCGAGGCGGAAGAAGCTCTGCCCCGAGGTACGCATGACGATGAGCTCGCTCGCCCCGGACAGACGGGAAAAGCACATGAGTGAGCCTAAGAGTACGGCCATCGGGAAGGTATAGACGATGATGCGTGGCAGTGCGAGGATGAACACCTTCACTGCCGATATCGCAGATGCCCCATATTGGGAAACAAAGCCAGCGATCTTCAAAAGCGTATCTGCCCCGAGAAAGATCGCCGTAAAGGCGGCAACGCCAAATAAAAAGGGAGCCAAAAATTCTTTTAATACGTACTTGTCCAGAAGTCTCATCAGAATTTTCCTCCCTGTCTTTCTTCTTGAATCATAAGCTGAAATTTTCCCCCAAATAATGTTTCCTTGCTGTGGGGTTCACAGCGATATCATCTGCCTTGCCGGAAAGCAGGATCTTGCCGTCGGAGAGGATGTACGCTTTGTCTACGATGCGCAGCGTCTCGCGGACATTGTGATCCGTGATGAGGATGCCGATCCGCGGGTCTGAGGTGCATGACAACGCTCTGGATATCCTCGACCGCCAGAGGGTCGACACCGGCGAATGGTTCATCCAGCAGGATGAAGGAAGGATCGAGCGTGAGGGAACGCGCGATCTCCACGCGCCGCCGCTCACCGCCGGAGAGCGCATCACCCTCGTGTCTTTGACATGGGTGATATGAAATTCCTCCAGCAGCGCTTCCGCTTTTTCTTTTTTCGCCTTCTCGCTGAGATCCTTGCGTGTCTCCAGGAGAGACATCAGGTTATCCCAGACGGTCATCTTTCGGAATATGGAGCTTCCTGCGGCAGGTAGCCGATCCCGAACTGGTGGCGCTGGTGGATGGGCATCCCGGAAATGGAACGTCCGTCTACGGTCACATCGCCCTCATCAGGCTGGATGATGCCGACGATCATATAGAAGGTGGTCTCTTGCCGGCCCCGTTCGGTCCCAAAAGACCGACGATGGAGCCCTGCTCGACTTCTACATTCACATGATCGACGACGGTGCGGCTACCGTAGCGCTTGATCAGATCATGAGTTTCTATCTTCATTTGTTATCCTTGATTTCTAACGGGCTGCCTGCATATTCGGGTCGGCCGGCGATCGGTGTCGCCTGATTGACCGGCCTGCGGGAACCGATGGCTGTGAGTCTCCCTCTCCGCCTTCTTCTGACGGACTCTTGGTATTCGTGATGGTGATCGTACTGCGGCCTGTTGTCTCGACGACCTTGTCCGCATCACGAGCACGAGCTCCGGTCCTTCAAAGGTATTGCCATTCTGCTCCACCCAGCATTGCCGGAAAGCACCATCTTTCCGTCGGTGCCATCCTGTCCGGAACGGGTATAGACAGCCTGATCCCCATAGCCCACCGCGTTGTTTGTCGTGCTGGTGAGATCCACGCCGCCTGTCGCAACGACCTTGATCTGCTTCAGATTGCCTTCGATATGCGGCGCAGAAAGGGTGCCGTCAGCGGTCTCGAGATAACCATTGCCTTCGATCTTGCCGAATCCCGTAGCCGCATTGTACATCACATCGTCTCCCCGCAGGATGCGATGCTCCGAAAGGTCTACGAAATCCACGCTGCCGATGCCGCGAGCCGTCCTGTCTTTATAGAGATACATCTTCTCTGCCGTCAGCGTGCTCTGTTCTTTGACATATTTCACGCCGCCTTCCAGAAAAGCACTCCGATCTTCGAAATGATATTCCCCATTCGTGCCTGTGATGGTAGCGCCTTCATTGGCATGAATCACCACATTTCCTTTCGCGCTGACCACCTTGGTCTTGCGTCGTAGGTCAGTACATCGGCGGTGATGTCATCGGCCATCGCCGTCCCCATCACGCCCAAACTTACGGCTGCCAGCATGAGTGCTGTATAGAAAGTTTTCACTGTGCATCCTCCTTATCTGCCAGTCTCGCATGGCCTTTCGCTGTGATCTTTTCCAGTACGCGATCTGCCGTGAAGCTGTCGGCCGTCAGTACGCGGCCATCCTTTCTGCCGTAAAGAATTCATCAGTCGAAAGAATGTCTGTATGACCATCGTAGGTCAGGTTCTTCGCATGAAGCACCATGCCGTCACTTGACGTGCCTTCCACATGCCCCTCGACATGGACCTTCTTCTGCTTCCTGTCGTAGTGCCCCTGATCGGCATTGAGCTTCAGCTCATTGCCATCTTTTAGGAAATACGCTTCGATGCCTTCCATGTCGGCCGAGTTCTTATCCCGGCTCATGCTGACATGCTTCGCCTTGATGCGCCAGACAGACTGTCCATCCTTGTCTTCCTTCATTTCGATATTGGAAAACTCCATGGCCGGCCCGTCGGACTTGGCGCTTCCCTTTTCATGATGGTCATCCTTGAAGAGAAAATAGATGCCAAGCGCTGCGAGAAGGATGACGAGTACGATGAGGATGCTCTTTTTATTTTTGCTCACGACTTGCCTCCTCTGATTTCATTCCAGTCTTCGCTGATGCCGGGGGCAAAACGCTTCTTCTCTTCCTCCGTCAGCTCCATATACATCTTGATGCGTCCCGGCCGCGTCCAGAAGAGATGCTGGAACCAGAGCCAGTCTGTAGGATGCTCCTTGATGAAATCTTCCATGATCGTCGCCATTTTTTGTGCATTCGTCATGAGATCCTTCTTCGTATCCCCGGTCTCTTCATAATAGAACGGCTTGCCGATACAGATCGTATGACCCTTCCCACCTTCATTTCTCACGATGAACAGCGGCAGGATCGGCGCCTTGAATTTTTTGGCAAAGACGCAGGGCCTGCGGGAAGGAGAAGACGCGGTTCATAAAGAGCACCGGGATCCCTGTCTCATCCCCATCCTTGTCGGAGAGGAAGCCCAGGATGTGATTCTTCTTCATTGAGCGCGCCGCTGCGATCATTTCATAGCCGCCCGTCCCGGTGAGGAAGATGTGCTGCCCCGCGCGGGCGCGGTAGTCATTGATGATCCGCATCAGAGCGTCATCGGCCTGCTTCTTGCCGATCGCTGAGGTGTCATAATCATGAAGCGCAAGACCGGCACCGAGCCATTCCCAGTTCCCCATATGCGCCGTCAGACCGACGATGCCCTTTCCTTCGGCATACGCCGCCTCCAGGTATTCCGGATGATCGATCTTCACGTAATCATCGATATGATCCTTTTCCTTACAGAGGCGCGGCATGTACATCATCTCCATCGCGGACATGCCGATGTGCTCGTAGACCCTGTGAAGCAGCTTTTCTGCCTCCTCGCGGCGGATGCCCATGCCCCGCATCATCTGCTCGATCCCGCGGTTTCTCTGCTTGGCTATGCGGTTCATGATGCATGGCCCCAAAACGCGGCCGATGGACAGGATCCGATCATAGGACATCCCGCACAGCAGGTGACTGATGCCCTTCAAGAGTCCATATCGTACATTGAATAACATGGCTGATTCTTCTTTCCTAAGGAAACACTGATTCAATCGTTGTCTGATTTCATTCTTGGATTTTTTATACAGAGCAAGGAATCATCTGACGCGAATAGCGAGCTATTTAAGGAAGATGATGACGAAGCTATGTATAAATCCATATGAAATCCGGCTCTGCTATTTAATCAGCGTTTCCTTAATACAAGGGAATAAAATAGGGTTCAGGATTAGCCCACGGGGCGTGCCGTCCCTTGACTCTGAATGAAAGCTTTGCTCGAATGAGGAATGAGAAATTAGAAATTAGAAATGAATGTGGCGGCTTCGCCGCGAATATATATGGGGCGATGCCCGAAAGGAAGTGGATAGAAGGTTTCCCGTTTGAGAGTACCAAACATCGCTTGCTTGGTCGCGAATGACAAAGATTTCTCGCTTACGCTCGAAATGACGATACGAGAGAGTTTCCTAGTCACCAGTCACTCCTAATCCCCAATCCCTAATCCCTAGCTACTAGTCACTAATCACTCAAGATTCCTAATTCCACGATCGAGCAGCGCTTCTCACTGCACGAGATCTTCCTGATCGACGTCCTGAAAGAGGACACCGCCTCCTCCCAGCGCCCCTGGGATCTCAAAATACACTCGATAAATTCACGCGCTGCTCCGCGTCCGCCATCATACCGGGAAATAAAGTCCGCTGCGGACTGATTCTCCTCGCAGGCATCGGCCGGGCAGCCCGACAGACCGACGCGGGAGAAGAGAGGCAGATCATTGAGATCATCTCCATGTAGCCGCCTCGTCCCAGCAAAGAGCGCGCTCCATGAGCAGCTGCTGCAGAGCGGACACCTTATCCCGGATGCCCATGAGGACGAAATCACAGGAGAGCTCCTTCGCGCGCGCTTCTACGATCGGCGAAGTCCTCCCCGTGATGAAACCGACTGCATAGCCCATGCGATGGGCGAGAGAAATCGCCAGTCCGTCATGCGCGTTGAAAAGCTTATATGCCTCGCCGCCGCTCCCCATGACGAGCGTCCCGTCTGTCAGTGTACCATCGACATCAAAAGCGATGAGCTTCACCTGTTCTGCGCCGATCATCACATGACCCCCTGCCGCAAAAGATCGGTGATATGTACCATGCCGATCGCCTTGCCTGCCTCATCACAGACCGGAAGCACGGTGATCGGATGCGGCATGTGCTTTTCCATGATGTGCAGGGCTTCGGCTGCCAGCTTCTGCTGCGAGATCACCATCGGTGAGTTCGTCATGACGTCCCTCACGGGGAGAAGCAGGAAATCCTCTCCCTTCTCGAGCCGCGGCGAACATCGCCGTCCGTCATGAGCCCAAGAGGCGTCCTTCCCTGTCCGTCACAGAGACGGCGCCCAGCCCTTTATCTGTCATCACAAAGAGCGCATCCTTGACCGAAGCCATTTCATCGATCAAAGGATTGTCCTCGCCCTTGTGCATCACCATCTCGACAGTGAGAAGCAAGCGCTTGCCGAGGGAACCGCCCGGATGGAACACGGCAAAATTATCTGCCGTGAAATGATGGCGCTCCATCAATGAGACGGCGAGCGCATCCCCCAGGGCCAAAGCAGCCGTCGTCGAGCTCGTCGGAGCGAGCCCCAGGCTGTCTGCTTCTTTTTCGACGCCCGCATCGAGCACTGCGTCCGCATTTTTAGCGAGTGTCGAATTCTTTTTCCCGACAACCGCAATGAGCTTCGCTCCGATGCGCTTCAGGGACGGGAGGATATTCAGCACCTCGCCCGTTTCTCCGCTGTTCGAATATGCGATGACCACATCATCGGCTGTCACCATGCCAAGATCCCCGTGAATGCCTTCCGCCGGATGCAGGAAAAAAGCCGGCGTCCCTGTGCTCGCCATGGTCGCTGCCACTTTCCGCGCGATATGGCTGATTTCCCCATACCCGTCAGAACCACGCGCCCCTTGGACGCTTCGATCAGGCAAACGGCTTTTTCAAATTCGCCGTCCAGATGATCCACCAGAGAAAGGACAGCGGCTGCTTCATCCCGAAGCACCCGCGAAGCTGTTTCAATAACTGACATGATGCTCCTTGGTCAACGCAAAATAAGTTTACACCTTATTATACAATATTCGAGGAAAAATAGTTATATGGAGGTTCAGGGTTAGCCCGTGGGGCGTGCTGCCCCATGATTACGAATTTGAATGAGGAATTAGGAATGAGGAATTAGAAATGAAGGTGGCGGCTTCGCCGCGAATATATATGGGGCGATGCCCGAAGGTCGGAGGATAGAAGTCAGATGTCTAATATCTGATGTCTCCTAGTCTCCCAGTCTAATCCCTAGTCCCTAGTCCCTAGTCCCTAATCCCTAGTCCCTAGCCACTAGTCACTATTTCCCAGCCACGAGTCCCATTTCCTTATCCTTCTTTACGACGTCATTGATCGCAATGAGGTCTTTCAGGAGGCCCTCGAGGGAGGAGAGATAGAGCATATTGGTAGAGTCAGACAGTCCTTCCGGCGGATTGTCGTGGACTTCCATGAAGAAGCCGTCGACACCGGATGCCGCTGCCGCTCTTGCGAGGTACGGGATGAATTCACGCTGGCCGCCGGTGGTATTGCCCATACCTCCCGGGAGCTGGACACTGTGGGTCGCATCAAAAATGACCGGATAGCCGAACTGTCGCATGATGGGGAAGGAACGCATATCGACCACGAGATTGTGGTAGCCGAAGGACGCCCCTCTTTCTGTCAGAGCGAGGTTCGGATTTCCTGCTTCTTCCATCTTGCCGATGACATTTTTCATATCTTCCGGCGCCATGAACTGGCCCTTCTTCACATTGACAGGCTTGCCTGTCTTCGCTGCGCCGTATACCAGATCAGTCTGGCGGCAGAGGAAGGCCGGGATCTGGAGCATGTCGAGCACCTTGGCGCTGGTGCGAGCTGGGTCACATCATGTACGTCAGAGAGTACCGGCACCTGGAGTTCCTTCTTGATATCCGCAAGGATCTCGAGACCCTTCTCAAGTCCCGGCCCACGGAAGGAATGGTAAGAGGAACGGTTCGCCTTATCAAAAGACGCCTTGAAAATGTACTGTACGCCAAGGCGTTCACAGATCTTTTTGATCTCACGGCCGATCATCAGCGTGCGGTCATAGCCTTCAATGACGCAGGGGCCTGCGATCAGAAACAGATTGCTGCCGTCGATGGTCAGATTTCCGACATGAATGGTTTTCATAGGGAGCTCCTTTATGGGGGAATGAGGGTACGGTTGTGGTCCTATCCAATGAGAAATGCCACGGCCCGACCCCTTACGATTTCATCTTTTCAAAATATTCATTGGCCTTCTTCAGGTCTTCTTCGGTATCAATGCCGATATCCTGTGTCTTCACCTCGATGACACCGATCTTGTAGCCCATCTCGAGAGCACGGAGCTGCTCTAAGGACTCGGTTTTTTCGAGCGGGGTCTGCGCCATCTTCGCATAGGCGAGAAGGAAATCTCTCCGATACGCATAGATGCCGACGTGCTTCAGCGCCGGCACTTCGAAATCGTGGCGGGGATACGGGATGAGGGAACGGGAGAAGTAGAGTGCTTCGCCCTTCTGGTTCACGACGACCTTGACCGAGGAAGGATCATCGTATTCGTCTTCGTGGAGAGGCGTGGCGACAGTTGCCATATCCAGCTCCGGATGGTCGATAAGATCCTGCACCAGACGATCGATCACGTCTGGGTCGATTAGCGGTTCATCGCCCTGTACATTGACGATGATCTCATAGTCCGGCGTATGGGAAGCCACTTCTGCCAACCGATCGGTGCCTGTCGGATGGAGGGCGGAGGTCATCATGACATGACCGCCGAAGCTCTTAACTTCCTTCTCAATGTCCTCATGGTCTGTCGCAACGATGACGACGTCAGGGAGCTTGGCCTGAACGGCTCTTTCATAGACACGATGCACCAGTGTTTCTCCCGCGATCAGGCGGAGAGGCTTCCCCGGAAGACGTGTCGATGCATACCGGGACGGAATGATACAAGCAATTTTCATGATGAACTCCTTTGCGTAGTGACTAGTGACAGGGATCATGGATGAGGGACTTGCGGCTTGGCATGGAGAAATTCTTCCAATACCTCCCTGTCTTCCTCAGGCAATGTCATCGCGATCTCAAGGACGTAAAAGGGAATGTCAGACTCAGCGAGGCTGGCAAGGGAGAGCATCTTCACGGCATCTTTTTCTGTCATGACGATGAGCTCTGCGCCCTTGGCTTTGGCTTCGGAGATCGCATTCCGCACATCTTCTTCTGTATACCTGTGGTGATCAGGGAAGGGCATCTCGCCCACCGGACGCAGACCGGCTTCCTTGGCGGTCTTTTTAAAGGCAGCCGGGTTTCCGATGCCGGAGACCAGATAGGCCTTCTTCATCCTGACGTCTTTGAGCGTCCCTTCATGAAGGAAGGCTTTCCACTTCTCATATGGCACCACCTTCGACGGCGCATGTGTGGAGGATAGGACGGGCACACCCGGCGCAAGACGGGCGAGCTCTTCTCTGATCTCCATCAGATCTGTCAGATGCACCTGATCGCTCTTGGTCAGGATGAAAAGGCTCGCCCGTGAAAGGGCATCGAGCGGCTCCCGGAGCAGACCGCGGGGCAGGCCGTGACCATAGCCAAAGGGATTCGTCGCATCGATGAGAATGATATCTTGATCGCGTCTGAGCTTCCAGTACTGAAAGCCATCATCCAAAAGCAGGATGCCCACTCCCATTTCCTCGGCTCTCCTTACAGAGGCAATGCGGTCTTTCCCGATGAAAATGGGGACGGAAGGAAGTTTTCTCGCCATCATGTAGGCTCGTCCCCTGCCATCTGCTGGGATACGAGGATGGATCTCCCATCCGATACACAGCCGCCTTCTTTTTCAAGGCCGCTTTTATAGCCTCGGCTGATGATGGCGGGCTTCTTGCCGATCGAAAAAAAGAGCTCGGCCAGCATCAGGATACAGGGGGTCTTGCCCGTCCCGCCTGCCGTGATATTGCCGACACTGATAACGGTACATGGGCGGAGACCGCAGCTGCCATATCTGCCGTCCTCTTCTTTTCGACCTGAGAGAAATACATTTTTTCCAGCTGCGAAAGGCCTGACAGGACCAGCCTGTCCATGCCCTTCGGCGATGGTTCCTTCATCAAGCCTGTGACATAGGACTCAAGACTCATGACGGCTCCCAGCTTCACGCCGGCTTCCGCGACCAGCTGCTCGAAAGCTTGATATTCCTCTCGGTCGCGCCCTGATTCTCATGCACCACGGTCAAAGCCGCCTCTCCCATCCGTTTCATGGTATCGGATGGGAGAGAAGTCCATGAGCGTTTCCTTGAATTCATGCTCTGACTTCGTCATGAGGCACACGCCGCGGCTCTCCAAAAGCTCGAAGATCTCTTGGAAATTGAACATGTAAGGGCCGACGATGACAGGCTTGCCATGCGCCGCCGGCTCCAGAATATTATGTCCGCCGACTTTGACGAAGCTGCCTCCAACAAAGACGACATCTGCCAGACTGTAAAGACGCCCCAGCTCGCCGATGGTATCCAGAATGACCACCTGCGGGCTCGTGCCGTCATCCTCCTCCGTGCCCATCTTGGAGCGGCGCAGGACGCTGTAGCGTGATGCTTGATAGCAAATTTCACGGACGGCGCTCTCGTGATCTCACGAACGGCGAGAAGCAGACGCGCCTTCGGATATTTTTTCAGAATCTCACCAAAGGTACGGAGTACGATCTCCTCCTCTCCGCTGTGCGTGGAACCGGCGACGATGATCGGGCCCTTCCCGTCGAAGCGGAATTCTTTACGAAGCGCGGCGCGCTCTTCCTCCGACACTTCGGCGTACGTCTGATCGTACTTGGTATTGCCGGTGATGGTGCAGCGCTTCGGCTGGGCGCCCATCGCGATGATGCGCTCCTCGTCGATGCGGGACTGCATGCAGAAGCGTCGGATCTGGCAGAGCATGCGCGTCGTGAAGCGCTTGATCAGCGAATAGCGGCGCATCGAGCGGCTGCTGATGCGGCCATTCATCATCATGACAGGGATCTTTTTGCGGAAAGCAAGGCGAAGGAAATTCGGCCACAGCTCCGTCTCGATCAGAATGATCGCCTTGGGATTCACGATATCTACGATGCGCTCGGTGATGACGGGCAGGTCAAAGGGGAAGAAAATGTGTCCGTCAGCCTCTGGGATGATGCGCTGTGCCATGCGGTGACCGGTCGCGGTGACGACAGACACCACTACCATTTCATCCGGGTACTTCTTCTTCAGCTCGCGCACGATTGGGCTCGCGGCGACCACTTCACCGACGGAAGCAGCATGCACCCAGATGGCATTGTGGTAGGCGATCTGCTGCAGCGTGGGCGTCGGCATGACGCCGGCGCTCTGCTTCAGACGGTCATAGAAGCCTTCTTCGAAGACAAGCCGATAGATCAGGATCGGTATCTGCAGCAGCCAGTAGGCGACAAGACAAATGTTGTAAATCCAGTACAATTTTTTCTCCTTTGATGGTTGTTTGGTTGTTGGGTTCAACGGGTTCAGCGGGTTCAATGGGTTCAATGGGGAAGGTGCGGCGCATCAAAATTAGTAGCGCCGCGAAGTTTTATATAAAGGGTATTGGGGCGCTTTATGAATTGTGCGCCCCCTTCCCTACCTTCCCGTCAGAACCCATTGAACCGTTCGACCTACATTCATAGTAAGGGACTGCTCACTGGGATAAAATCCTAGTTCCTAGTTTCTAGTTCCTAATTCCTAATCCCTAGTCACCAGTCACTAGTCACTAGTCACTAGTCACTAGTCACCAGTCACTAGTCACTATTTTTCTCACGATCATTTTTCTGCGACATCGTGTAGAGCTCATAATACAGCCCTTTCTTTTCCATAAGCTCCTTATGTGTACCGCTTTCTTCGATGACGCCGTGATTCAGGACAAGGATCTGGTCGGCATTCTTGATGGTCGAAAGGCGGTGAGCGATGACGAAGGAGGTACGGCCGACCATGAGCTTGTCGAGCGCATCCTGCACGATCTTCTCGCTTTCCGTATCGAGTGCGGAGGTCGCTTCGTCAAGGATGAGGATCTTCGGATTCTTCAAGATCGCTCTTGCGATGGCGATGCGCTGACGCTGACCGCCGGAGAGGACGAGGCCGCGATCGCCGACCTTGGTATCGATGCCGCGCGGCAGCCCCTGAATGAATTTCTCTGCATTCGCGGCGCGAATGGCATCCCAGACCTCTTCATCCGTCGCATCCAGGCGACCGTAGAGAACGTTTTCTTTGATGGTGGTATTGAAGAGGAGCGTATCCTGCGGCACGAGGCCGATGTTGTCGCGAAGGGATCCGACCATCACATCCCGGATGTCGACGCCGTCGATGCAGATGGCTCCGCCTGTCACATCATAGAAGCGCGGAAGCAGGTTGGCAATGGTGGTCTTGCCGGCGCCGGAGGGCCCGACGACAGCGATGGTCTGTCCGGGTCTGGCGACGAAATTCAGATCTGTCAGGACCGGATTTTCTTTTTCATAGGCAAAGGCCACATGACGCGCTTCGACTAAGCCTTCTGTGACTTCGATCGGCTTAGCGCCGTCCTTGTCCTGGATCTCTGACTTCTCATCCAGGATCGCAAAGACGCGGTCTGCTGCGGCCAGGGATTTCTGGATATTGCCGAAGCTTTCTGCCAGACGGCGGGTCGGATTGGCCAGGTTGATGGCATAGATCAGGAAGGCGATGAGCTCGCCGGTGGTCATCACGCCTCAATGACGGAGACACCGCCATACCAGATGATCGCGCAGACGGCAATGGCAGCGAGAAATTCGACAAGCGGCGTCATCTGGCTCTGCTGCCTTATGGAGCGCACGGTCGCCTTGAAGCTGGATTCATTGATGTCATTGAAGCGCTTCTCTTCGAAGTCGCCTCGATTGAAGCTGCGCACGATGCGCACGCCCTGGATAGTCTCCTGCAGCATGGACGTCACATCGGCCAGTCGTTCCTGCACGTCGCGGCCGCTCGAGTGGAGCTTTTTCCCAAAGAATTTGATCGTATAAGAAACGAGCGGTACGATCACAAGGCAGAGCATCGTCAGTTTCCACTGCAGGTAGATCATGGAAACGAAAGAACCGATGAAAATGGCACCTTCCTGCACCAGCTGGATGAAATTATCCACGATGGCTGTCTGCAGCGCCGCAATGTCATTCGTCAGGTTGCTCATGATGTCCCCGGTGCGGCGACGATCATAGTAGGAGATCGATAATTTCTGCAGATGATGATACAGCGTATTTCGAAGATCCCTGATGACAGCTGCCCGATGTATCCCATGAGGTAGCGATGTCCGAAGGTGGTGATCGCGCGGATGAGGAAGGTCACAAGGATCGCCACGATGATGAGGTAGAGCATGCAAGGTCCTTGTCATTCAGCACCTTATCGATGACATCCTTGATGATCCACGGCACGACCAGGTTCGAGCCCGATACGAGCAGCATGAAGAAAACGGAAACAAGAAGCAGCTTCCAGTAGGGTTTTAGATAGGATAACAGTCTCATGTAACTGTTCAGTTTACTTGATTTTATATTCATTCCATTCTCCAGAATTTTCTTGGGGGGAGACTAAAGGTTCAAAGGGGTCAGGTTGATGGGTTCAGGGTTAGCCCCTGGGGCGTACCACCTTGATTACGTGTGAAAGAGGTTCGGCGGGTTCAACAGGTTCAGAGGGTTCAACGGGGGTGGTGCGGCGCATAAAAATATAGAAGCGCCACGGAGTATAGATGGTGGCGATGCCCGAAGGTGGCATTTCAGTCACTAGTCACAAGTCACTAGTCACTCGAGGCTCCTAATCCCTAGCCACTAATCCCTAGCTACTAATCATCCCTGCTTTCAAACTTACGGGGCGCCCCTTGCTTGTGAATGAAAGCATGGCTCCCCAGTGAGGAGTGAAGGTACGGCGCATAAAATGAGGGAGCGCCGCGAAGTACAACTAGTGGCGATGCCCAAAAGTCTCTCGATAGCAGGCTTCCCGTTTTGAACTTTCCAAACATTGCCTACCTGACCGCGAATGACAAAGATTTCTCGCTTCGCTCAAAATGACGATACGGGAGTCTGATGTCTCCTAATCTCCTAGTCACTAGCCACTAGTCACTAGCCACCATTTACTTTTTCCCCGTCCTCACGATGAGCTCTGCCACGCGGCGCACCGCGCCTCCGCCGCCCAGTGCTTTTCTCACTTCTCGGATGCCTTCCACATTCTTTTCCCGCGCGGCAGGCTGAATGAGCCACGGTGTCACGATACGGGAAATATTCTCCGCCGTCACCGCATCCTGCAGGAGTTCGGGAGTGACCTCACGGTCCAGCAGAAGATTCGGCAGGCCCGCATACTTCACATGGACGAGAAGCTTCGCCAGCATCCATGTCACAGGCGCGAGGCGATAGATCAATACGGTCGGCAGCTCCATGAGCGCCGTTTCCAAGGTCGCCGTCCCCGAAGAGGCGACGCAGGCATCACAGATCTGCATCAGGTCATACTGCCTGCCCTCGGTGATCTCTACGGAAAGCTCCGAAGCCCCGATGAAGGACGAGAGCATCTCCATCGGGATCGTCGAGGCTCGGGGGATGAAGAACTGGCAGTCTGCCTTTTGGGCAAGCTGGCGCGCTGCCTCCAGCATCACGGGCAGAAGCCCCGCGACTTCATTCTTGCGGCTCCCCGGCATGAGAAGGATACGCTTTTTATTCGGATCGCCATGGAAATAGGCCATCGCCGCCTCCTTCGTCATGGAAGGCTTCACCGTATCCGCCAGCGGATGACCGGCGAAGGTCACATGCGCTCCCGCCTTCCGGTATGCGTCCGCTTCAAAAGGAAATATGGACGCCACCTGCTCGACATCGCGGACGATATTCTTCGCCCGTCCCTTGTTCCACGCCCAGATGGTGGGCGCGATATAGTAGACGACAGGGATGCCCAGCTCTTTCGCCACATGGGCGAGCTTCATATTGAATCCGGGGTAATCTACACAGACCAGAACATCCGGCTTTTCCCGCAGCATGGATTCCTTCAGAAAACTGCGCAGCTTGAAGAAGAGCGGCAGGTGCTTAATGACTTCCACCAGTCCGATGATGCCCAGATTTTCTATATCATAGATGATGCGGACGCCGCTCCTTCGCATGTCCGCACCGCCCATCCCGAAGATGTCTGTCCCGGGGTAGAGCTTTTTGATTTCTGCCGCAACGGCTGCGGCATGCATATCGCCAGAGCCTCTCCGGCAGACATCATGATTTTCATAAGTTAAGTCCTCGTGAATATAAGGGTTCAAGGTTCAGGGTTCAGGGTTAGCCCTTGGGGCGTGCCATCCACTGATTCTAAATGAAAGCTTTGCTCGAATGAGGAATTAGGAATGGTGGTGCAGCGCATAAAATATGGAAGCGCCGCGGAATATAAATAGAGCGATGCCCGAAGATGGCATTTCAGTCACTAGTCACCAGTCACTCCTAATCCCTAGCTACTCATCCCTGCTTTCAAACTTCAGGATTAGCCCGGGGGCGTGCTGCCCTTTGATAACGGTTGAAAGCTTTGCGCAAATGAGGAATTAGAAATGAGAAATTAGAAATGGTGGTGGCGGCTTCGCCGCGAGTATTATGGAGCGATGCCCGAAGGTAGTATTCAAGTCACCAGTCACTAGTCACTCCTAATCCCTAATTCCTAGCTACTAGCCACCGGTCACTTCTTTCCTTCCACTGCCAATATCACAATGCCTTTTTTATTGGCTTCCTGGAGCACGGCTTCCTTTTCTGCGAAAAGGGTATGCCAGGCTTCGATGGCAAGGACCGTGCAGCCGCTCTCCTCCATGGAGGAAAGTGTCGTAAGTCCGACCGCCGGCATGTCGAAGCGGGTATCCTGTCCGGGCTTGGCTGTCTTCACGACGACAGCGCCGCCGCGGGCGAGACTGCCGCCGCGCTTGATACAGGCATCCGTACCCTCGATGGCTTCGACAGCCATGACCGCCTGATCCTTCACTACGACCGTCTGCCCCAGATCGATCGCGCCGATCGCCTTCGCCGCCTCGAAACCAAAAGCCACATCGGCCATCTGCGCCTCCGTCGGCTTCTTTTTAGTGAAGACCTGCGGCCCCGGCATGAGCGGCTTCAGATACTTCGTCTGATCCAGGACGGAGATCCCGTCTTTGGCCAGCTCATCCACGATCGCCAGCGTGATCGTATCATCCTTGAAATTCATCTTACGCAGACGATTCAAGAGCCTCACCGCGCGCATATCCGGAAGGGTGTGCGACTTGTAGAGCCACTCCTTTGTGACCTTGCCGATCATCGTGACCTCTTTCACATGCTCCTTCACGAGAGTCTTGATGACTTTATCCAGTTTAAAGGCGCTGATATCATAGTACGCATCCGCGATCGCGGCAAGTCTTGGGTCGACGCCCGGCGTCACAGCGATACAGACCACGCGATATCCCTGGGGCCGCACTGCTTCGATGAATTCCACCGGCAGCGTCCCGATGCCCGCTAATAAACCAATCGTTTCCATAATGACCTCCATAGCGTCATAATCTTTATTATTTTAGCATTTTTTCACTAGTTACGCATTATAGAAATTTCGATTTGGAGGATGGATAGGGTGGCATAAAAGGTTCCGGAATTGGGAGCCTCGAGTGACGGGGAGACTAAGAAACATCAGACTTCCACATCGTCATTTCGAGCGAAGCGAGAAATCTTTGTCATTCGCGATCAGACGGTCGATGTGTGAAAACCCCGAACGGGAAGCCTGCCATCAAGAGCCCTTCAGGCATCGCCAGTATTTATACTCCGCGGCGCTTTCAATAATTATGCGCCGCACCAGCACTCCTCACTCCTCACTCCTCACCCCTAACTGATGAGCAGAGCTTTCATTTACAGTCAAGGGACAGTACGCCCCGCGGACTGACCCTGAGCCAGTTTCTCATTCCCACAAAAAAGCAATGAGACCATCGCCTCATTGCTTTTCTTTCATTTAGTTGTCATGCGGGACCATGTCTTCCGCCTGAAGCGTACCCGCCTTGCGGCGTTCTGCATATTCCGCCGTAGCAGTGAAAAGCACGTCAGTGGAGCTGTTCAGCGCAGTCTCGCAGGCATCTTCCAGCACGGAGATGATGAAACCGACACCGACGACCTGCATGGAGATATCATTGCTGATACCAAAGGACGCACAAGCGACCGGGATCAGAAGCAGAGAGCCGCCTGCGACGCCAGAAGCGCCACATGCACCGACGGTAGACACGATGCAAAGCAGGAGTGCGGTCGGCAGATCGACATCGATGCCCAGCGTATGTGCAGCGGCCAGCGCCAGCACGGAGATCGTAATGGATGCGCCGGACATGTTGATCGTCGCGCCGAGAGGAATGGAGATCGTGAAGATATCCGGATTCAGCCGAGTCTCTTGCAGAGCGCCAGATTCACAGGGATATTGGCCGCCGAGCTTCTGGTGAAGAAGGCATACACACCGCTTTCACGGATCGTGGTGAGGATCAGCGGGTATGGATTCATATGAATGCGGGAAAATACGATGATCGGATTCATCACAAGAGCGACCAGGAAGTACGAACCGATGAGGACCGTCAGAAGCTGTACATAGCCGATGAGTGCTTCCACGCCGGCAGTGCCGACGGAGTCAGCGACAAGACCCATGATGCCGAGCGGGGCAAAGTGGATGACCCAGGTCACCACCTTGGTGATGGTCTTGGCGATATCATCGAGCCAGCCCTTGGTGGTGCCGGATGCGATATTCTTCATCGCGATACCGATGATGATCGCCCATGCCAGGATGCCGATGTAGTTCGCAGAGAGCAGTGCATTCACCGGATTATCGACGACGCTCAGGATCAGGTTATGAAGCACCTGAATGATGCCGCTTGGCGGAGCGAGCTTCGTGTCAGCAGCCACCTGCAGGTGCAGTGTGGTCGGGAACAGGAAGGACATGCAGACCCCGACGAGTGATGCGAAGAATGTCGCCATCACATAGAGGCCGATGATCGGCTTCATGCTGCCGTTCCCATTTTCTTTTCTCTGCGCCATGGCGTTCATGACCAGGAAGAAAACCAGGACCGGTGCGACACCCTTCAGGGCTTTGACGAAAAGATCACCGAAAATCTTCACGACGGGGATGGCCGCCGGGAAGCAGACAGCGATCAAGATGCCGATCACCAGACCGACCGCGATCTGCTTGATCAGTGCCACGCTGGCAAGCGTATGCTGGATCGTTTTAAACACAATAATTCCTCCTCCTAAAAAATACATATTTTTATTTTAGTATACGCTTTCCTGAATAATGTTGCAAGTTTATACTACGCATAAAAAATTCACTCATGACCGCAAGCGCTTGACCTCTCCTTTTCCCATGCCATGATAGGCCTAATTCCACACAGGCGATGAGAAGAAGAGTGGTCACACGGTATGACTAGGGGCTGTGAAGAAATGAATCCTCATTTCTTCACAGCCCCTTTTTACTTTGCTTTCATTTGGTTCAAGGTTCAGGGTTCAGGGTTCAGGATTCAGCGGGAGTAGTACGGCGCATTTCGTCATCCTGAGCGGCGAGAAACGTCGCACTTGAGATAACGAATGCCAGAACAGCAGCGACCTCGTCATCGATCTCGGCGAAGCCGCCACCTTCATTCCTAATTCCTCATTTGTTTTCCCCTTCTCCATACGAAATAATACACCGCTCCGGCAATCGAAGAGGCGAGGCAGATCCCGCCATACATGAAAGAATAGCCGAAAGCCTCCGCAAAAAGCCCGAGGAAGGCCGCCGCAAAGCCCACACTGATATCCAGCGACCAGAAATAGGTCGACGTCGCGACGCCCGCGCGGAAGAAGGGGCGCTGCTGACCGCGATGGTCTGGAAGGCAGGCGCCAGCGCGCCGAAGCCGATCCCCAGCACCGCCGCGGAGAGGAGCAGGAGGAAAGGCCCCTCGACCTGCGAGAAGAGGAGAAAGCCCGCCGAGAAGAAAAGGAAGCCCGGATACACCGTATAGTCCGAGCCATGGTGATCGAAGAGGTAGCCGACAAACGGACGGGATACGACGATGACGAGCGCAAAGACGAGGAAGAAGAGACTCGTGTAAGAGCCTATACCAAGGCTTCTCGTGTACATGGGAATGAATGTCAGGACACCGCCGTAGGCAAAAAAGACAAGCCCGCCCAGGATGACCGCCGGAAGCGCCTTTTTTTCAAAGAAATCCGAAAAATGAAATCCGTGGTGCTTTTCTCCCGAAGGACATACCACGCGCGCGGGCAGCTGTTTCCCATTTCCTGAAACGATCGCACACGCAGCTATCAGAGAAAGGAAGAGAAACAGCGTCGATGCACCGAAGTGCTCGATGAGGATGAGTCCCACTAAGGGCCCCACGACCATCGCCATATTTCCGCAGACGGCAAAGTAGCCGATCCCCTCCCCCTTCCGCCGGGCAGGAAGCACGAGCGCTGCCATCGCCGCCGAGGCCGTCGTCCCCAGCGCGAAGACGATCCCGTGAATGAGGCGCAGCGAAAGCGCGATCTCCAGCCGATACGCAAGGAGGAAGCCCGCCATCAGGAGAAAGAGCAGCACCGAGACAATGAGGAGCAGGCGCTGCTTATTCACCGCATCGATCACACGCCCTGCGAGCGGACGGGATACCACCGTACCGATCTGAAAGCAGGTCATCGCCATCCCCGCCTCCCACTCGCCGAGCCCCAGATCATCCATGATGTAGACCGGCAACGCCGCGATCATGATGTACTGAGACATGAAGTAAAAGAAATTCGTCAGACCCATACCGATGAATTCACGAGTCCATAGCTTTTCACCCATTCGTTTGTTCTCCTTGTTTTTCTTGTAAAATAACTTTACTATTATAGCATAAAGAAAAGGTTGAAAGCAGGGATGAGTATCTAGGGATTAGAGATTAGGGATTAGGAGTGACTAGTGACTAGTGACTGGTGACTTGAATACTACCTTCGGACATCGCCCCATAATACTCGCGGCGAAGCCGCCACCACCATTTCTAATTTCTCATTTCTAATTCCTCATTCGAGCAGAGCTTCATCCGCAATCAAGGGGAAGCACGCCCCACGAGCTAACCCTGAACCCTGAACCCTGAACCCTGAACCCAAATCACATCCAAAGGAGCCTTCTATGAGCCTGCATTTTATTTTCGGCCGCGCCGGCACGGGAAAGACCACCCGCTGCTGCCGCGAGATCCAAGACTATCTGAAAAAAACACCGGGCGGCCGCGCCTACCTTCTTGTCCCCGATCAGCACCTATACAGCGGAGTACCTGCTCGCCAAGTCCTTCCCCGGCGCCGGCTTCATCGATGTGACGGTGTGCGGCTTCTCGCGCCTTGCCTACCGCGTTTTTCAAGAGCTGCACTCGCCGGTCGCCGATGCCCTTTCGCCGCTGGGCCAGCAGATCATCCTGCGCCGCTTCTCACTGCACACAAGGACGAGCTGCAGGTGATCCTCCGCGCTGCATCACAGCCGCATTTCTCAGAGAAGCTGACCGCCTTCTTCCATCAGCTCGACATGTTTCTCGTCACGGAAGACGACCTCCTTGCCGCCTCGAAGCGGGAAGGCGAGACACCGCTTGGAAAAAAGCTCGCTGACCTCTCCCTCTTATATAAAGCGTACCACGACTATCTGCGTATGCATTTTGCTTATGAAGGGAGCCTCTTCGACCTTCTCGCACGGGAGATCCCCAAGTCAGAGAAGCTCCGCGGCTCCCACATCTGGATCGATGGCTTCAACGGCATGGCGCCGCAGAAGATCCGCATCGTGTCCGCGCTCGTTCACACAGCTGAGGAAGTCACCATGACACTGCAGATGGACAGTCCGGAAGAGGCGGCGGAAAATCCGAACTTCGCCCGGCCGTATCAGCTCTACAGCCAGCTGCAGGGCGCGATCCGCCATTCCTCCTCCATCGTGCTCACGGAAGAAAAACGCTTCCGCACCAGCGACCTTTCTCTCATGCACGCCATTTCTTTGAACGCCACGCACGCCCCCGCCCTGAGGACGGGCGCGCGAAGGAGGGGCTCCACCTCATCACCGCAGAAAGCCCGAAGGAAGAAGTGGATCTCATTTCACGCACCATCACATCGCTCGTCCGAGACAAGGGCCTTCGCTACCGTGACATCCTCGTCCTCTCGCGTACGCCGGAAAACTACAGCGATCTCTTTACCCGCTCCTTTGCCACTTACGGCATCCCCGGCTTCATCGATGAGAAGCATCCCATGAATAACCACCCGCTCGTGATGCTCACCTCCTTCCTGCTGCAATTTCTCGCAAAGGAAATAGGCAGAAAAAACGCAGGCTGGCAGCGTCTCACCCTCTTTCGTCTTTTGAAAACCTCGCTCCTGCCTCAATTCTCACAGGAAGAGATCGACCGACTGGAAAACTACGTCCTTTCCCGCCGCATCCGGCCCTGGCAATGGCATGACAGCTGGGAGCAGCGCAGCTATCGCGATCTCGATGAGACGCCCCCGCCGCTGTCCGAGGCCGAGCTCGCCGAGCGCCGCCGCGTGAATGAATGGCGCACGCGCCTCACCTCCCTTCTCGATCCGCTTTCCGAAGCGTGGAGATCCGCTGTCTCCGCCAAAGACCGCGCGGCCATACTCTATCGCTTTCTCCTCAGCGAGAAGGTGCCTCACACCCTGTCGGCATGGGATGAAGCCGCCTTTGAAAAGACAGGCCTTCGCCCCCACCTGCAAGTCTGGAAGAAGGTGCTGGGCCTTCTGGATGAGATCGTCCACGTCGTAGGGGATGAGGCGATGACAGCGGAAGATTTCCGCGCCCTCTTCGAAGACGGTCTCTCTGCCCTCACCTATTCCACCATCCCTCCGACACTCGACCATGTGACCGTGACAGGCATGGACCGCGGCTATGCGATGGAAGCGAAGGTCGTCTTCATCCCCGGCGTGATTGAAGGCGAATTCCCCAAGCGCGTCGAAGAGAGCGGCTTCTTCTCCGCATGGGAAAAGCAGGCTCTCTCTGAAAACAGTCAGCTCACCTTCGGGAATGATCTCATGCAGATGATCCATCAGGAGCAATTCTTCGTCTATCTCGCCCTCACCCGCGCCTCTGATGCGCTCTACCTCACCTCCCCATCGCTCGGAAGTGACGGAAAAGAATGCGAGCCCTCCTTCCTGGCCCTCCAGCTTTCCAAGCTCGGCTACAGCTCAGAATGCGCCGCCGCTCACGCTCCCACGCTGAAGGATCCCGACCACAGCTTCTTTGCCAACCCCGAGGAAGCCCTCTCGCTCCTTCCCCGCCTTCTGCAGGAAGGCCTGCCGGAAAGCACCTCTCCCTGGCTCGCACTCGCCCGCTGGGCGATGGCAAGTCCCCACTGGCAGCGCATCCTTTCCGAAAAGCTTCGCGCCCTCTCCTACAGCAATACCCCCGACGCCCTGCCGCAAGAGCTCGCCCGCGCCCTCTTCCAGCCCGGCGGGCGCTACGTAAGCTCCATGACACGTCTGGAGACCTATCGCAGCTGCCCCTACAAGTATTTCCTCCAGTACGGTCTGGCGCTGGAAGCCCGTGATGAAGGAGAGATCCAAAGCCTGGACCTTGGCAACTACCTTCACGCAGGCCTTCACCAGTTCGGCAGCACACTCACCCGGCAAAAAAGGCAGTGGCGCGACGCCAGTGATGAAGACATCCGCGAGATCTCCTCCACCATCGCAGGCGCCCTCTCCGAAAAGATGAAGTACGGCATCCTCTCCTCCGATGCCACCTCCCGCTACACGAAAAGAAGCCTCGACCGCACCTTTAGGGAAACGCTCACCTTCCTTCGCTCGTGGAGCCGGCGAAGCGAATTCGATACCAAAGACCTTGAGAAAGCCTTCTATCTCCACCTTGCCAAAGAAGACGGCGAGACACTCACCATTTCAGGAAAGATCGACCGCTTCGATGTGAAGGACGATGCCGTCGCCATCTTTGACTACAAGACCGGCCATACCGAAGCCACGCTCGCAGAGATCGTCGCCGGACTGAAGCTCCAGCTCCTCACCTATCTTCTCGCCGTCGAGCAGGAACATCCCGAAGAGCAGCTTCTCCCCGCCGCGCTCATGTATATCTACCTGTCGGGCAATGTCACCAAGGTCGAGCAGGTCCCGCCGAATGGAAACGTCAACCTTGCTGAAAAGGATCACGCCTCCGGCTACGTCCTCGCAGATCCATCCCTCCTAAAGTCCCTCGACAAGGACGCCGGCGAAAGCGACTCCTGCCTGCCCGTGAGATTCACCAACGACGGCAGCCTCCACAAGGGATCTGCTTCTGCCCTGACGAAGGAGCAATTCTCCGCCCTCCTTACCATCGTCAGAAAAAACATCCTCTCCCTCCACAGCCGCATGATCGCAGGCGACATCTCCATCTGCTGCCAGCTATAAGGCGTCACTCCCTGTAGCTACTGCCCCTACCACACCATCTGCCGCTTCGATCCTAGCCGAGAGGAAGAGAGCTATGACTACGTGCGCCTGCCGAAGGACAGCGAGCTGAAGAAAGAGCTTGAGGAAAGGGCGAAGAAATAAGGATTCAGGTTGATGGGTTCAGGGTTCAGGTTGGCGGTGCGGCGCAAAACAATAAAAAGCGCCGCGAATGAAATAATATAAGTATTTCGCACATATCGCAGAGCCCCTTCCTCAGGAAGGGGTCGCCCATAGGGCGGGGAATAGGGCAACGGTTGCGCAGGCAGTCAGCCAGTACAGATGGGACTGACTACGGAATAAGAAGCATCGTCAAAGTTGTTTCTCTTGCATAGCGTAGTCAGCCTCATTCATAGCGGTCGACTACCTGCACACTGGTCTCCCTATCCCCCCCTGCCTCCCTTTCCTATGGAAAGGGAGCACTATACGGGAAAAACCGCCTGTTTCAAAACTCCGCGGCGCTTCTATTTTATGATGCGCCGCTCCACCAACCTGAACCCCGAACCCTGAACCCGTCAACCTTTCACACCCATTTCTCATTTCTCATTTCTAATTTCTCATTGTTCTAAAGGAGTCATCATGAGTTGGACACCCCAGCAGGAAGAGGCCCTGCGCATCCGAAATAAAAACCTCCTCTTATCCGCCGCCGCGGGCAGCGGAAAGACCGCCGTCCTGACGGAACGCATCACCCGCCTCGCGGCAGACCCCGAAAGTCACACAGGCATCCATGAGCTCCTGGTGCTGACCTTCACAAAAGCCGCAGCCAGCGAGATGAAATCCCGCATTTCCGCCTCTCTCACCCGTAAGCTCGAGGCCGCAGATGCCGCCAAGGACCTCCCGCTCGTCCGCCACCTGGAGCGACAGATCTCACTCCTTTCGAGCGCGCAGATCTCCACACTGGACGCCTTCTTTCAGTCCCTCGTGCGTCAATATTTCTACCTGCTCGATCTTGACCCGAAGACACGCATCATGGCCGATGAAAATGATGCGCGTATTCTCGCCGATGATGTACTGACAGAAGTCCTCGAGCGCTGGTATGAGGAGGGAGATCCTGATTTCCTCACCACCTGCGACCTCTTTGCAAGCAGCCATCAGGACCAGGCCCTGCGCCAGATGATCCTGCGCATGCACCACTACGCCTCCTCCATGCCCTTCCCGGACGTCTGGCTCACGCGCCTCCCTTCCGCCTATGAGATCCCCGGGGATGCCACGCTCGATACCCTCTCATGGACGCAGCCCATCCTATCCGAGCTCATCGACACCGCCGGAAAGATCTGCGACCTCTACCGGCAGAGCTTCTCCCTGCTGGATCTGCATCCCATCGCACGCGATGTCTACGGCGAGACGCTCAGCCAAGAGTACGCCTTCTTCTCCTCCCTCGCCCAAGTCACCACCTGGCAGGCACTCTATGCCATGCCCTCCTTTACACCGAAAAACATGCCGAGACTCTCCGCTGCCAAAGCCAAAGCCTACGGCATCAAGTCCACGGATTTTAGCAGATCTCCGGAAGCGGAAGCGATCAAAACTCTTCGAGACACGGCCAAAGACATCTATAAGAAAAAGCTCCTCCCCTTTCTCTCCATTACGCCCGCGCAATGGATCAAAGAGACCCGCGCTATGGCCCCGGAAGTCAAGGTCCTCTCTGCGCTCGCGCTCGACTTCGGACGCAGCTACCTAGCAAGGAAGAAACAGGAGGCGTGATGGAATTCAATGACCTCGAGCATTATACACTCTCCCTTCTGCTCGATACAAAAGATCCTGACTTCACCCCCGAGCACGCCGAGGACTTCCCCTCCGAAGCCGCACTCTCCATCCGAAGAAACTACAAGGAAGTCATGATCGACGAGTATCAGGATACGAATGGCATTCAAGAGCTCATCACCACCCTCCTCTCGAACGGCATAACCGTTTCCTTGTCGGCGACATCAAGCAGAGCATCTACCGCTTCAGGCAGGCCGACCCCACGATCTTCCTTTCCAAGTACCACCGCTTCCTTACAGACGGTGAGGGCGGCCGGCGCATCGACCTGAACCGCAACTTCCGAAGCGATGCCGCCGTCCTCTCCTCCATCAACTATCTTTTCCGGCAGCTCATGACAGAGAAAAATCTGGAGCTCACCTACGGCGATGCCGAAGCCCTCTACCCGGGACGATACGAAGAAACGCGCCCGGAAAACTACGTCGCGGCCGCGTCACGATCGAGCTCATCGATAGCAGCGAACTCGCCGAGACGGATCGACCCGAGCTCAAGGAGATCTCCACGATCGACGCCGAAGGCCGCCTCATCGCCAGCCATATCGAAAGCCTCATCCAAGAAGGACGGCAGGTGATGAATAAGGACGGCACCTTCCGTCCCATCCGGTATGGAGACATCGTGATCCTCCTCCGCTCCATCGCCTCGAAAGGCCCCGCCCTGCTCAAGATCCTGAAGGAGCATCACATCCCTGCCGTCTCCTCCAGAGACGATGACTATGTGAAGAATCTGGAAGTACAGACACTCATCGCACTCCTTCAGATCCTGGATAACCCGCTGCAGGACCTGCCGCTCACCGCCGTGCTCCGCTCCTTCTTCGTAGGGCTCACGGAGACAGACCTCGCCCGTCTCCGTCTCCTCATGAAAGAAAACGAGGCAGACCATCTCTTCCCGCTCCTCGAAAAAGCCGCGCCCCTGCTCTCCAGAGAAAAGGCCGACGCCCTGTCCGCCTTCCTCGCCCACTTTAGCGCATGGCGCGAGCATGCCGTGCAAGGCGGCATCGCGCCACTCCTTCAGGAGATCTGGGAGGACACCGACTACCTCACCTACGTCTCCGGCCTTCCCGGCGGACATGCCCGCCGCGCCACCTGCTTTCCTTCTATGAGCTCGCCCGCGCGCGCGACACAGGCACGCACAACGGTCTCTACCCCTTCCTCACAGAGCTGTCGAGCCTGCTCAAGGGCGATGGCCGTTTCCAGACAAAGACCGACGCCGTCTCTCACGATGCCGTCCGTATCATGACCATCCACAGCAGCAAAGGACTGGAATTTCCCGTCTCTTTCTCGCCGACCTCGCGAAAACTTCAACGCCTCGGACATGACCGGCATCGCCCTCTGCCACAAAGGGCTCGGCCTCGGTATCCAATACTTCGACATCGAAAGACGCCTGCGCTGGCCCTCCCTCTACTGGTACGCCGTCCGCGCCGCCTCCGAGCGTGAAAGCCGTGCCGAAGAAGCACGCCTCCTCTACGTCGCCATGACCCGTGCCCGCGATACCCTCTACCTCACCGCTTCCGTCAAGGACGCGGAAAAAGTGCTCGCCGCCTGCATGACCCCGCTCGCCGGCAGCGGAATGATACGCCGCTCCCACTCCCCTCGCACCTCATCTCCCATGCCCGCTCCTACCTGGACTGGATCCTCCCCGCCGCGCTCCACCACAGAGATCTCTCCCCTGTCTGGAGCCGCCTCGAGAAGATCCCCTCCTTCCAAGGCGATGCTGCGGGCGACCACTCTCACTTTGATTTCCGCATCATCGCCCAGAAAGACCTGCTCACAGAAAGCGAGAAAGCCCTCCTCGAAGAGAGTGAGAAGCCGGAAACGGCGAAGGAAGAAAAGGACGCATCCCCCGCCTTCGATAGAGAGGCCTTCCTCGCTCATCTTCCGGAAACCGTCCCTGACTGGCTCTCCCGACAGCTCACCTGGCACTACGCCTTCCCCGGCGCGACAGCGACCCCGGCCAAACTCACCGCCACCGCCGCCGTCAAGCTCCGCGAAGAAGCAGAATACGCGCAGGGAGATGAACCGCCCTACGCTTCCTCCATCCTCGCAGGTGACCTTGAGAGCGCAGCAGAGACAGAGGATCTTCCTGCTGACTACAGCACGCCGCCCGCCTTCCTAAGCAAGGACGCCCCCCTGTATAGCGGCACCTCCTTCGGTACCCTCATGCACAAGGCGATGGAAATGATCGACTTCACCGCCCTTTTCCCCACCGAAAACGCCCTCAGAAAACACATCCGCGCCCTTTCTGACAAGCACGTTTTCACCGAAGAGGAGACAAAGGTCCTCCTCTCCCATCGAAAAGATCGCAATCCCGTAGAAGCCCTCCTCATCTTTGCCCAAAGTCCCCTCGCCGCTTTGATGCGAAGAGCCGCTGCCGTAAGGAAGGAAATGCCCTTCTCCATCCTCCTTCCCGCCCATTCCTTCTACCCGCAGTGCGAAGAGGGCGAGACCCTCTTCCTGCAGGGCATCATGGACTGCCTCGTGGAAGAAGCAGACGGCCTCACCATCATCGACTACAAGACCGACCGCACCATGACCGAAGAAGAGCTGAAAGCCCATTACAAGATCCAGCTCCAGGTCTACGGCGAATCCGCCGAGAAATTGCTGGGAAAGCCCGTCAAGCACCTCTACCTCTGGTCCTTCACCTTCGGGAAAGAGATCGAAGTAGCGCGATGGGAGACGGGGGACAAGTGACTAGTGACTGGTGACTGGTAGCTAGGGATTAGGAATCTCAAGTGCAGGGAAGACTAAGAGACCAGAAGATATCAGTCTCTCTCGTATCGTCATTGAAAGCGTTGCCGAGAAATCTTTGTCATTCTCGTTCAAACGGCTCCCATCAGACAAACTCAAACGGGAAACCTGCTACCCGCTCACCTTCGAGCATCGTCCGCCTTTATACTGCGGCGCAGTCGCTTCTCCAAGCATATCCTTTTGATTTCTCGTGGACAAATCGCATACCGCTTTATATAATATGTACATCATTTTATGAGTATACATTTTAAAAGAGGCGATAAGAATGAAAACTTGGAAAAAGGGATTGGCACTGGCCGCAGCGGCCGTGCTCGCACTCGGACTTGCATCCGGCTGCGGCAGCGAGAAGAAGGCAGACTCAGCATCGGGCAAAGCCCCGCTGAAAGTCGCTACGAATGCGACGTATGTGCCTTTTGAATTTAAATCCAAAGATGGAAAAGACTATACCGGCTATGAGATCGACGTAGTGCGCGCGGTAGCGAAAGAACTAGGCCGCGATGTAGAATTCAAGAACATTGCATTTGACGGACTCATCCCATCTCTGCAGTCACATGAAGTCGACATGACGGCTTCCGGCATGACAGCCACGAAAGAAAGAGCCGGCAAGATCCTCTTCGCCGCCCCCTTCTATGCGACGAAGCTTGCGGTCGTGACCCCGAAAGACAGCCCGATCCACTCTGTCGAAGACATGCAGGACGGCGCCGAAGTCGCCGTACAGATGGGTACGACAGCCGCGTACTATGCCCAGGATAAGGGTATGAAGATCCGCGGCTTCGACCATGCATCGGATATCGTGATGGAACTCAAAGCAGGCGGTGCGAAGTCGGGCATCCTCGACAAACCTGCCGCAGACTACTTCGTCGCGACAGACGGCAAGGACAATTTCCGCGTGGTCGATGTGCCGGACTCGAAAGTCCAGTACTTCGCCTTTGGCTTCAATAAAGACAACAAAGAACTGCAGCAGCAGGTCAATAAAGCCATCGCCGACCTGAAGCAGAAGGGTACGCTGAATGAGCTCCACGAAAAATGGTTCAAGACGCCCGTACCGGAAATGCCAGCCACCTGCGAAGAAGCGCTGGGAAACACTGATTAAATCGTTGTCAGATTTCATTCTTGGATTTTTATACAGAGCAAGGAATCGTCTGACGCGAATAGCGAGCTATGTAAGGAAGATGATGACGAAGCTATGTATAATCCATATGAAATCCGACTCTGCGATTGAATCAGCGTTTCCCTAGGATTATAAGTATAAGCCAATAAAAAAGACTCGTGAGATTTCACGAGTCTTTTTTTACTGCCCAGTGACAGCGACTATTTGATCGTCACACCCTTGGTATCCTTGATGAAGAAAAGGACATTGAGTGCTGCCGCGAGGTACACGCAGGACAGCAGAGCGAAAGCCGCAGAGAAGCCATTCGCCTGTGCCAGCGCACCAATGATCGCCGGGGCAAAACCGCCGACCGCACGGCCCGTATTGAAGATGAAATTCTGCGCCGTCGAGCGCGCATCCGTCGTATAGTTTTCAGAAAGCAGCGTGCCATAGCCAGCCATCATGCCATTGCAGAAGAAGCCGAGCATCGCACCGCCGAAGAGCAAGAAGAGCGGCGTGCCCAGATTGACATACACATACACCATGCTGCCGCGCACACGTAGAAGAGCAGGTACGGTTTCTTACGGCCGAAACGGTCCGAGAGATAACCGAAAACATAAATGCCTGCGATCATACCGATGACCGTGACAACCATCCATCCGGACATCGACTTTGTGGAAAGGCCGTGCTCCTTCAGAAGGATCATCGGCAGCCACACCATGATGCCGTAATAGCCGAAATTCTGCACACTGGTCATGATAGTGAGAGAGATCGTGGTCACCGTCTTCGACGGGCTGGAGAACAGATGCGCGAGAGGGAACTTGCTTGCTTCCGCGAGCTCCTCCTCTTCTTCTGCCGTCAGCGTTTCGCCAGCCGCTTTTCTTGCCTTCAGCTGCTTCTTCAGCTCTTTGCGCTTCAGCCACATCGGTGGTTCCTTCAAGCCATGGCGAGCCCATGCCGCCAGCAGCGCCGGGATAACGCCCACAAGGAAGAGACCTCTCCAGCCATAATCAGGAAGAACGACAGCCGCCAGGATCGCAGCGAGCACAGCACCCGCCTGCCAGCCATCGCCACGCCCGCCGTAGCACGCGCGCGCTTCGCTGCCGGCCAGGTCTCCGTGACCAGCGTCATGCCGATCCCGTATTCCCCGCCAAGGCCGAGCCCCGCGAGAAAACGAAGGATATTGAGATGCATGACATTGTCCGCAAAAGCGCAGGCACCGGTGAAGATCGAGAAAATGATGATGGTCAGTGCAAAGGTATGCACACGACCGAAGTAATCCGCAAAGACGCCAAAGAGATACCCGCCAAGGACCGTACCGATCAGCGTGTACGTCGCGATGAGGCCGCCTTCTCCAAGCGTCAGACCAAACTCTGCAACGATCGCTGCCATGGCAAAGGACAGGATCAAAACATCCAGTCCATCCATCGCATACCCGACGATCGAAGCCCACATGACCTTCCAGCGCTCCTTTCGGGTGACGCCAGTTTCCTCAAATTCCAATTCTTCCAATGATTTTTCTGACATAATACCTCCCCTGTGTGTCTGCTCTTGTGCAGACAATAATCCTGAAAATCATATGGCGCAAAAGGCGCACAAAATTATCTAATTATATAATAGGGATATGTCTTTGAAAAGAGGGAAAAGGTTAATTTTATAAAAAATTGAGAATTTAAAGAGTTATTATGATGAACCGATTCTACAGTCTGAACCGTCCTATGCGCGTCAGAGCAACTGATCGAAATATCAGACCTTTCATGTTTTTATCTCAACTTTTTATATGGGATGTCAGCCAAATGTGGCTCATTTTTTCACGGCCATTATGCCCCTAAATAGATCAGCTTTTATTAAGGAAAGGTGATCATGAGGTTTTGCAAATACTTATTGTTAGTGCTAGAATGAGTAATCAAGAAGAAGAAAAGCCCCACATGTAAGGGAGGGAAACTATATGAAAAATAGATGGATAATTATACCAATCACGCTTTTATGCCTTGGTACGCAAGCATCTGTAGATGCGGCAGATGTATCACAACCTTTGCACACCAGGAATTGCAAAATCAAGCGAAAGAAATAGCCAAGTGGAAAGCAGACAGAGAAAGTCTGTCTCGTATACAAATAGAAAAAGCAGATGGTGAGAAAGGGATGTCCAGTGGCTCCCTTCCATCAGCTGCTTTTTATGTGCAAGAAATCACGCTGAAAAATCTACCTGAAGAATTGGAATTTCTGTATGACTTGCTTCCTTCCTACGAAAACAGAAATTTGAAACTGTCAGATATAGAAGAATTGGTACGAGAACTGAATCAAAAATTACAAGATAAGGCTATGTGACAAGCCAAGTGGTAATACCGGAGCAAAACCTATCTGGGGAGAAACTTGTTTTGTATTGTACCCCTGGAAAGTTAGGACAAGTGGTATATGCAAAGGGAAGCGAGAATCTTCCATGGAAAAATGCTTTCCCCATCCGAGAGGGAGATTTGATGAATCTTCGGATGCTAGAGGAAGGTCTGGAGAATATGAAGCGGGTCTCTTCGCTCGATGTGTCTATGAAAATCCTTCCACCCAATGAACCGGGGGTTTCGGATTTGGAACTTACCATTCATAGCCAGAAACAAGTCCATGGCAGTTTGTCTTTCGATGACTCTGGGATGAAAGAAACGGGGAAAGACCAATTTACAACCAGTCTTGGATTTGATCGAGTGTTCAATGCCAATGATGTCTTATACATATCCAATACGCTAGACACTAGCCGGGATTGGAGTGAAAAGGGGACACGAAGCCAGAGCTTTAGTTATTCGATTCCCTGTGGCAAAAATAGACTGACCATCAGCCATAGCAGAAATTGGTACAACCAACTTGTCTTCTCTAAGCCATATGACTTTACCAGTTCCGGAAAGTCGCAAACGAGCCGTGTAAGTCTGGAGCATATGATTTCTCGTTCTCAGACAGAAAGACGATCCATGGATATCACGGTGAGCAAACGGAATTCTCATTATTTCATCAATGATACGGAAATTCCTGTGCAGGCCATGGACACATCAGCTTTGGAAATTGGATTCAATGACCGAATCTATTTCGGAAGAAATACTTTGTATCTTCGAGTAGCACACAAACAAGGTATGGGATGGTTCGGTGCACAGAAAGAAAATGAATATCCAGATGCGCCAAAGACAAGATACCAGATGTGGCTCTTTGATGTAGATTGGTATCAGCCTTTTACCATGGGACATCGCCCCGCTACTTTTTCCAGTTCCCTTCACGGACAATGGAATAGCAAAGGCAATCGTCTCTATGGCGTGGATATGCTAAGTATAGGAAACAGATATACTGTGAATGGCTTTGACGGAGAGTACACTCTCATGGGCGAAAGTGGTTGGTACTTACGAAATGAATTAGCCAGCACGATTCCCTCTTTGCGTAGTGAAGCCTATGTGGGACTGGACGTAGGTTCTGTGTATGGTGTTAGTACCGACACATTGTTTGGTAGAACCATTGCCGGTGCTACTATCGGGATGAGAGGAACTTTTTCCTCTGGTATTTCCTACGATGCGTTTATCAGTCGAGCTTTGTATAAACCAGAAGGATACCACACCAGGCGGTGGCCTATGGGATTCACTATTACTTGCAAGTTCTAGTGATTAGTAGTTAAGGATTGGGAATTAGGAATTTAATTGTCTAATCTTTAATGACTAATTTCCATTCCAATGCCTTCCCCATCGGGGAAGGCGGTTCCGAAGAAATCGTATAGGGAAACTCACGCTTTTCTTACATTAAGAAGAATACAGCCTAATTCCTCACCTGGTCACCAGTCACGAGTCACTAATAATAAAAGGAAGCGTCATATATCATGCAACGAAATCATACAAAACAACTCGCCAGAAAAATCATGAGCCTTCTCTTAGCAGGAGTGTTTTCGCTGACACTGCCATTTCGCTGAAGGCACCGATTCGTGCCAGACCAGAGAGCCCCAGGAAACCGTCAGCCATTGGTACAAGAAACAGAGAATGGGATTCCTCTTGTTAATATGGCTGCTCCTTCTGCAGGTGGTGTATCTCGCAATGATTATGACCGCTTCAATGTACCAGAAAAGGGGTCATTCTGAATAACTCCTATACCCTATCCAAAACGGAACTGGCCGGTTACGTGCAAGGCAATGCCAATATGGCACAAGGTCCGGCGAAAATCATTGTGAACCAAGTGACCAGCGGAAATCCTACGACGATGAATGGATTTCTGGAAGTAGCAGGCCATAAAGCTGATGTGATCATTGCCAATCCGAATGGTATTACCGTCAATGGTGGCGGATTCATCAATACAGCTCGTGCCATTTTGACCACGGGCAAACCGGAGTATGACAACAAGGAACGACTGAAAGATTTCCGCATAGATAATGACGCTACCATTCTTATCACCGGAAATGGGCTCAATGGCAAAAAAGCAGACACATTGGAACTTTATACCAGAGCCGCAGAAATCAAAGCGGCTATCTTTGGGAATACCGTACATGTCACCACCGGTGCCAATGTGATTGATGCCAATACAGGGAAAGTCACTGCTATCGAAGGAAAAGGAAAGAAACCGGAGATTGCCATTGATGTGAAAGACCTAGGCGGCATGTATGCTGGACGTATCTTCCTTATTGGCAATGAAAAAGGCCTTCCTATAGACATTAAAGGTGCCATCGAAAGCCAGCATATGGTGCTGGATAACCAAGGAAACTTATACCATGCCGGCACCACCCACAGCACGGAAGACATGACCATCCATGCGAAAGATATACAGAATACTGGCACTATGGCAGCTTCCGGAAATATGACGTTACGCGCTGACGGGCAGGTTGTCAATGATAAAACCATCGGAAGCGTTAGAAATATGGCAATCACTGCCAACCAAGTCACCAATCACAAGACCATTGCTTCTGAAAAAGACTTGTCCATTACCACAACCAGTGAAGAAGAAAATGCGCTGGACAATTCCAATAGTGAAATCCTTGCCAATGGAAATGTGACTATCCAAGCCAGTCATACGGACAACCTGAATGGTAATATCGCGTCTGGTAGTACTTGTCTATCCAAGGAAAAACACTAAATAACTCTCAAGGGAAACTAACTGCTTATGGGAGCAGTACCATTTCTGCGTCAGACAAACTGGAAAATGAACAAGGTCTAATCGCTGCCAATGAGAATATTTCTATTTCATCTGATCTGATTCATAATGCCCAAGGAACCATCACGGCTGGGAAGAATGAAACCATCACAACGAAAGATATTCAGCTGGATGGGAAATTGGCAGCAGGTAATAATCTGACTATCACCACAGATCATGACATCACCAATGACAGTGCGAAAGAAAACTACGGTATCACCCAGCAGATGGAAATCTGACCATTTCCGCCAAAGGTAACCTGACTAACAGCAAGAAACTGGAATCCAAAGGGACACTTACACTCAGTGCCAAAGATATTTCCAATAAAGAAGTGGTGAGATCAACGGTGGCAGTGTTTCTATCACGTCCACGACTCTGACAAACCGTGGTTTAGTGAGTGCTGACCAAGCAAATACAATCACCACAGATATATTACAGAATATAGCTACCGGTCGCATCTATGGTGAAGACATTACCCTTCATGCTAAGACGCTGGAAAATAGAAAAGATAAAATACTGGAAGAAAAACTATCTGCTGCTATGAAAGATTTAAAGCAGAAAGAAAAAGATCTGGATGACGCCTTCGCCATCGACGTGACCGCCTTCAAGAGCGATAGCGAAAAAGAAAACTATTTCAAAGAAATAGAAAATAAGCAAGCGGCCTATGCTGCTTCCAAAGCGGCTGTCGATGCTATTTTAGCAGATATGGCACAGGTGAAGTCTGCCACTATCGCTGCACGGAATGACATGATCATTACAGGGGATACCTTGCTGAATAGTGCCTCTTCTCTGCTCTATGCCGGTGGCGACATGTCTATTTCCGAAGCCAAAGACATCACTAACCAGGGAGCTGACATCAAAGCACAGGGAAATATGTCCCTCACAGCTCCTACCATCACCAATGAAAACGAAGCCTTCTCTGCTAAACGAGTATGGACAAGCGAAGTCACTAATCCTGACCTTATCCGTATCGATGAAAATGGACATCTAGAAAGAGGGCAATCTTTCACCAGAAATGAATTTTCTGCTCTGGATAGCGGCTATGGGGCGTACCATAACAAAGGTATCACCCCGAAAACACTCTACGAAGAAGCCGGT
>ENA-OQEN01000013-OQEN01000013.1-human-gut-metagenome-genome-assembly--contig:-NODE-13-length-58364-cov-6.321256_pt1 | contig 58364 bp, 92 predicted proteins | sample MGYA00242791_ERZ504627 | MGnify/ENA primary metagenome ERZ504627 (study PRJEB26092, sample SAMD00036316) | human gut metagenome | host: Homo sapiens | study: EMG produced TPA metagenomics assembly of... | reverse complement strand
TCTCCCCGGGAGACGTGCTTGTATGCCTGAACGTTGTTCTCGTCCTCCTCAAACACCAGGGTGCGTCCGGTGCAGCGGCCTCCGCCGGGTTGTGGACGGCGGGGAGCACCTCATACTCTACCTTCACCAGCTTTTTGGCGGCCTCCAGCGTCTCCTGGTCCCGGGCGCACACCAGGCCACGGCGTCACCCAGATAGTGTGTGATCTCGCCCACGCCGATCATGGTGGGCTGGTCCTTCTTCAGATGGCCCACGTTGATCTTGCCAGGGATATCCTTCTGGGTCAGAACGCACACCACGCCGGGCAGGGCCTCCGCCTGGCGGGTGTCGATGGACAGGACCCGGGCCCGGGCGTACTGGCTGCGCACCGCGCCGCCGTAGCACATCCCGTCCACATACACATCATCCGGATACTGGCCATAGCCCAGGACCTTTTCCTCCACGTCCAGCCGGTGGACGCGGCTGCCCATTTTCCAGTCGTCGGCAGAGGCCGTCGCAGCTTCCCCTCCCGGAGGATCTTACCGGCCAGCAGGATACCGTCAATGATCTTCACATAGCCAGTGCAGCGGCAGATGTTGTTGCGGATGGCGAAGGCAGCCTCCTCACGGGTGGGATCGGGATTTCCGTCCAGCAGGGCCTTGGCGGAGATGACCATGCCGGGGATGCAGAAGCCGCACTGGACGGCGCCCGCCTCGCCGAAGGCGAAGGTGTAAACCTGCTTTTCCCAGTCGGAAAGGCCCTCCACCGTGAGGATGGTCTTGCCCTCCAGCTTGTCGGTCTGGGGGATGCAGGCCTTGGTGGGTTTGCCGTCGATGAGAACGTGGCAGGTGCCGCAGGCACCCTCGCTGCACCCGTCCTTCACGGAGGTCAGATGCAGGGTATCCCGCAGGTAGCGGATGAGCTTCTGATTCTTTTCCACGGTGACGCTTTGCCCGTTGACGGTGAAGGTTGCCATGTAATCGTCTCCTTTGTCCCGGCCCGCCGCCATGCGGGGGCATAATCTCAAATATTAACAGAGATTATACCATGCTTGAGCAGCTTTCGCAAGGTAAAAGCCTTATCCTACTTGGAGAATAACCCACTCTTGATTTTCCGGGAGAATGCGCGTATGATAGCAAAAAACAGAGAGGAGTCCTGACAATGGATCTGACGGAAAAATGCCTGGAGAGCCGGGAGATATACAAGGGTCGCATTCTGCGGCTGCGGTGGATACGGTGGCCCTGCCCAACGGGAAAACCTCCCTGCGGGAGATTGTGGAGCATCCCGGCGGCGTGGGGATTCTGGCCCTGGACGAGAACGGATGCGTCCCGATGGTGACCCAGTACCGCTATGCCTTCTCCAGGACGCTGCTGGAGATCCCTGCCGGAAAGCGGGAGCCCGGCGAGGAGCCGTTTACCACCGCCCGGCGGGAGCTGAAGGAGGAGGTGGGGGCTACGGCGGCAGAATGGCAGCCCCTGGGCGAGATGATTGCCTCCCCGGGCTGCTACGACGAGGTGCTGCACCTGTATCTGGCCCGGGGGCTGACCTTCGGCGATACGCACCCCGACGAGGATGAGTTTCTGGCCGTTCGGCGCATTCCCTTTGATGAGTTGGTGCATCAGTGCCTGAGTGGGCAGATTCAGGACGGCAAGACCGTTGCCGCCGTGCTGAAGGCAAAGCTCCTGCTGGGCCTGTGATTTTCCCGAAAAAACAGTGGACAAGCGTTATTAGTTGTGGTAATATGAGGAATTAATAAAAGAGATAGCTCTTTTGCAGTTTCGTTCCCGCCCGGCGCGGGAGAAAGGAAGGATATGGCTATGGCTGTGAAGGAAAGTTACGCAGGGAAGATCAACCGCAAGCTCAACAAGAAGCTCCATGTCATCGATGTGGCGGCGGGCCGGGTCCCGGCGGACCTGGTGCTGAAAAACGCCACCTATGTCAATGTGTTTTCCAACGAGCTGTGCCGCGGGGATATTGCCGTGGCGGAGGGGCTCATTGTGGGCATGGGACAGTATCGCGGCAGGGTGGAGGCCGACGTCTCCGGCAAGATCGTGCTGCCGGGCTTCATTGATGCCCATATCCATCTGGAGAGCTCCCTGGTGAGCCCCAAGGAGTTTGCCAAGGCTGTTCTGCCCCACGGCACCACCACCGTCATCACCGACCCCCACGAAATTGCCAACGTCATGGGCACCGACGGCATCGAATACATGCTCCAGGCTACCGAGGAACTGCCGGTGGACGTGCGGTTCATGCTGCCCTCCTGCGTCCCGGCCACGCCCCTGGACGAATCCGGGGCCAACCTGGACTACCGGGCCATCGACTCCTTCTATGACCATCCCCGGGTACAGGGACTGGCGGAGATGATGAACTTTGTGGGCATCATCAACGGCGACAGCCAGGTGGTGGAGAAGATCGTGGCTCCCAGGCTCACCATAAGAAGATCGACGGTCACGCCCCGGGCCTTACCGGCAACGACCTGAACGCCTATATCGCCGCCGGGGTGTACTCCGACCATGAGTGCTCCAATGTGGAGGAGGCCATGGCCAAGCTGGAGCGGGGACAGTTCATTATGATCCGCGAGGGCACCGCTGCCCGGAATCTGGAGGCGCTGGCCCCTCTGCTGTGCGGCAAATACATTGAGCGCTGCATGTTCTGCACCGACGACAAGCATCCCAACGACCTGCTGGAAAAGGGCCACATTGACTATATCGTGAAAAAAGCCATCTCCCTGGGAGCAGACCCCATCATGGCCGTGAAGGCTGCGGGCTACACCGCCGCCCGGTACTTCCTGCTGAACAACCGCGGCGCCATCGCCCCCGGGTATCTGGCGGACTTTGTGGTCATCGACAACTGGGAGAACTTCGAGATCGAGATGGTCTATAAGAAGGGCAAGCTCATGTACGACGGCGTCCTGCGGGACTTCGACACCCCGGAGATCGACCCCTATCTGGTCAAGCGGGCCCACGACACCTTCCATGTGGCCCCCCTGTCCGCCGCAGACTTTACCGACAGCCGCCCCCATGCGGTTATCGGCATGGTGCCTGGGGAAATCGTGTCCGAGGACGCCGGCTACGCCGATCACATCGACCTGGAAAAGGACATCCTGAAGATCGCCGTCATCGAGCGGCATAAGAATACCCATCACATCGGCCTGGGCTATATCAAGGGCTACGGCCTCAAGCGCGGCGCGGTGGCTACCTCCATCAGCCACGACAGTCACAACATCATCGTGGTGGGGGCCACGGAGGAGGACATGGCCGCAGCAGCCAACCGCATCGTGGAAAATCGCGGCGGCATCACCGTCATGGACGGCGGCCAGGTTCTGGGCGAGGTGGCCCTGCCTATTGCCGGCATCATGTCCGACGACAGCCTGGTAACGGTCAACACCGCGCTGGAGGATGCCAAGGACGAGGCCTTCCGCTGGGTGTGTCCCGGGGCATCGACCCGTTCATGACCCTGAGCTTCATGGCTTTGCCGGTGATCCCGTCTCTGCGGCTTACCACCCGCGGTGTGTTTGACGTGCTCACCCAGCGGTATGTGTAAGCGCCTGGCCGTACATATGACTGAAAAGGGCTATCCGGCTTTCCGCCGGATAGCCCTTTTTGCAATTTTTCTCCGGCTTTACAGCTTGCTTACCCGCAAAGCACGGATGGCGTTGAGAACGGCGATGACCATCACGCCCACGTCGCCGAAGATCGCGGCCCACATGTTGGCCGCGCCCACGGCCACCAGCAGCAGGCACAGGGCCTTGACGATCAGGGCAAAGGCGATGTTCTCATATACGATGCGGATGCACTTGCGGGAGATACGGATGGCCTTGGCGATCTTCAGGGGATCGTCGTCCATCAGCACCACGTCCGCCGCCTCGATGGCCGCGTCGGAGCCATAGCTCCCATGGCGATGCCGATATCGGCCCGGGACAGCACCGGCGCGTCGTTGATGCCGTCGCCTACAAAGGCCAGCTTGCCGCCGGCCCGGCTCAGCAGCCGCTCTACCTGGGATACCTTATCAGCAGGCAGCAGCTCGCTGTGCACCTCGTCCACGCCCAGATCCTGCGCCACGTGATCCGCCACCTTGGCCCGGTCGCCGGTGAGCATCACGGTTTTTTCCACGCCGATGCGCTTCAAGGCGGCGATGGCATCCCGGGCGTGGGGCTTCTCCACATCGGAGATGACAATATGGCCGGCGTACTGGCTATCCAGGGCCAGGTGGATAATGGTACCCACGCTGTGGCAATCGTGCCAGGCAATACCCAGCTTATCCATGAGCTTATCGTTGCCCACGGCCACGGTGACACCGTCCACCTGGCCACCACGCCGTTGCCGCTGTATTCCCGGATATCCGTGACCCGGTCGCGGTCGATATGACCGCCATAGGCCCGCTGGAGGCTGCGGCTGATGGGGTGGGAGGAGGCGCACTCCGCCAGGGCGGCGTATTCCAGCACTTTCTCCCGGGGCAGTGAATTGTGATGCACGCCGGTGACGTCGAACACGCCCTGGGTCAGGGTGCCGGTCTTGTCGAACACCACCACCTTGGTTTTGGACAGCGTTTCCAGATAGTTGGAGCCCTTGATGAGCACGCCCTCGTGGCTGGCGCCGCCGAGACCGGCGAAGAAGCTCAGGGGGATGCTGATGACCAGGGCACAGGGGCAGCTGACCACCAGGAAGGACAGGGCGCGGTACAGCCAGGTACCCCAGTCTCCGTCAAGTCCCGCCAGCAGGCGCACCACCGGCGGCAGCACCGCCAGGGCCAGAGCAGCCGCGCACACGGCGGGAGTATATACCCGGGCAAACTTGGAGATGAAGTTCTCAGACTTGGACTTGTGGGAGCTGGAATTTTCCACCAGCTCCAGAATCTTGGACACGGTGGACTCGCCGAAGGCTTTGGTGGTGCGGATCTTCAGCACGCCGGTCATGTTGATGCAGCCGCTGACGATCTCATCGCCATCGGTCACGTCCCGGGGCAGACTCTCGCCGGTCAGGGCGGCGGTATTCAGCGTGGAGGAGCCCTCCAGCACCACGCCGTCCAGCGGCACCTTTTCGCCGGGCTGGACCACGATAACAGCCCCCACAGGCACCTCACCGGGATCCACCTGGGTCAGCTGGCGTCCTGCTCAATATTGGCATAGTCGGGCCGGATGTCCATCAGGGCAGTAATGCTGCGGCGGCTCTTGCCCACGGCATAGCTCTGGAACAGCTCGCCGATCTGATAGAACAGCATCACGGCCACGGCCTCCAGAAAGTCGCCGCTTTTTTCGTAAAACGCCAGTCCGATAGCGCCCACGGTGGCCACGGCCATCAGGAAGTTCTCGTCGAACACCTGACCCCGGACAATGCCCTTGCCCGCCTTGCGGAGGATATCATATCCGATGATCCCATACGCCGCCAGGTACAGCAGCGTTCCGGCGATACCTCCGATGGAAAACAGCTTGATGACCAGAATGATCACCGCCGTGGCAATGATGCGCCAGAGCATTTTCTTTTGCTTTTTGGTCATGATCCTTCCCCTCTTTCAGCGGAGCGTACCGGAAGAAATTCCGGCACGTCCCAAGTTTTTACAGATAGATCTCGCAGTCGTCCTCGACCTTCCTGCAGTTTTTCAGAACGGCTTTCATCACGGCCTTGGGGTCCGCGCCCTCCCGGAATTCCACGATCATTTTCTGGGTCATGAAGTTCACCACGGCATCCTGCACGCCTTCGGTTTTCTTGGCAGCCTCCTCCATAAGGTTGGCGCAGTTGGCGCAGTCCACTTCGATCTGATAAGTCTTTTTCATAAGATGCTCCTTTTCCTGCCCAACGGCCGCTTGGTTCAACCATTAAGCACTTGTTTAATCTTGTTGACTGTACTATAATGGATGCATCGGCAGAAGTCAACGGCTTTTGCCCCATTCCTGCCGTTCGGGCGAAAAGAACTGCCGAACGGGTGACTTTTGAAAAGGAGCGTGTGCGCTATGGATCATATGGAGCTGCCTCACCGGCACGGAAACAACGAGGAGCTGTCCCGCCTGGAGCATTGCATGCAGGAGGCGGAGAGCTTTCAGGCGGTGGCAGGACTGTGCCGCCTGCTGTCCGACGCCGGCCGGGTGCGGATCTTCTGGCTGCTGTGCCACTGTGAGGAATGCGTGGTGAACCTGGCGGCCATGGTGGGCATGAGCAGCCCCGCCGCCTCCCACCATCTGCGCCAGCTGAAGGACAGCGGCCTTATCATCAGCGCCGCATCGGCAAGGAGGTCTACTACCGGGCGGCGGACACGGAGGTGGCGGGCCTGCTGCATCAGGTCATCGAGCGGACGGTGGAGGTCACCTGCCCCGGGAGGAGGCGGTGTCTCACGCGCCGCATTTGCCTCCTCTGGACGCCCACGCCGGGGAGCACGCTGCCGGCCTGACGCCCCAGCAGCGCAGCGCCATCCACCAGGTCCACGACCTGCTGACGGAGAATCTGGACAGTCGCATCACCATCGAGCAGCTGTCCCGTCACTTTCTCATGAACCCTCCACCATGAAGGAGCTGTTCAAGGCAGAGTACGGCAGCTCCATCGCCGCCCACATCCGGCAGCACCGGATGGAAAAGGCGTCGTCCCTGCTGCTGGACACCGGAGACAGTCTGGCACAGATCGCCCGGGCGGTGGGCTACGAGAGTCAGAGTAAGTTTTCCGCGGAGTTCAAAAAGGTATTCGGCATGCTGCCCTCGGAGTTCCGGAAGCTCCACGCCGGACGCTGAGAGGGGAGAGGCCCTATGACCTATCATATCGCCATCTGCGACGACGACAGCCGGGACGCCGGCTATGTATCAGAGCTTCTGCATCAGTGGGCGCAGCTGCGGGGCTGCGCCGTGACGGAGCAGCGCTTTCCCTTGGCGGAAGGCTTCCTGTTCCGCTATGAGGAGGACCGCTCCTTTGACAGGCTGAAGCGGCGGGACCCCATATGGGGTCCCGCCGCTTCGCGTATTCAGGGGACTGGCCAGAAGAATGTACGCCTGCTTCGTGCCCTTAGCCCGGAGGCCAGGTCATGTCGCGGCCGGAGAGTACGTGGAAGTGCAGATGGTGCACACTCTGACCGGCCTGCTCGCCGATGTTGGACACCACCCGGTAGCTCTCCAGGCCCAGTTCCCGGCACAGCCGGGCGATGACCTCAAAAATGTGGGCCACCACGGCGCTGTTGCCGCCGTTTACCTCCGCCACGGAGCCAATGTGATCCTTGGGGATCACCAGAAAGTGGGTGGGAGCCTGGGGGGCGATGTCGTAAAAGGCATAGCACAGCTCATCTTCATACAGCTTGTTGGAGGGAATGTCCCCGCCAACGATCTTGCAGAACAGGCAGTTGTCGTCTCGCATGGTCATGCTCCTTTCTCTATGATCTCTCTCCCGGCTTCAGGAGATTTTTTCGGAAACAAAATCGTCCACGGCTGCCAGGGCGTCGTCCACCTTCAGCAGCTCCGTGCCGCCGCCCATGGCGGAATCGGGCTTGCCTCCGCCCTTGCCGCCGCACACGGAGGACACGGACCGGACCAGGTCGCCGGCCTTGATGCCCCGGGCCACGGCCTCCTTGCCGCACACGGCCAGGAAGGACACCTTTTCGCCGTTGATGCTGGCGATAACGGCCACCACGCCCGGTCCTTATCCCGCAGGAAGTCGCCCATGGTACGCATGGCGGCCACGTCCATGCCGGTGCGGGTGGTGGTGATAACGTGCAGGCCCCTCACGGTCTTGGCGGAGGCCAGGAACTGCTTGGCCTCGCCCAGGGACGCCTCGGCCTTCAGCTTATCCAGTGCCTGGCGCAGCTGCTTCATCTCGTTGGCCTGCTGCTCCATGCGCTCCAGCAGTCCGGCAGGTGCGGTTTTCAGGAATTGCGCCGCCTTGTGCAGCACGCCCTGGCTGCGCTCCATGCCCTGCAGGCTCAGCTTGCCGCAGGTGGCCTCGATCCGGCGCACGCCGGAGGCCACGCTGGTCTCGGACTTCACCCGGAAGGGACCGGCCTTGGCGGTGTTGTCCACATGGGTGCCGCCGCAGAACTCGATGGACACATCACCCATCTCCACCACCCGTACGGTGTCGCCGTATTTTTCGCCGAACATAGCCACGGCGCCCTTTTTCTTGGCCTCCTCAATGGGCAGCACCTCCGTCACCACGGGATAGCCCTCCAGGATGCGTCGTTGACCAGCTCCTCCACCTGATGCAGCTGGTCCGGGGTGATGGCCTCAAAGTGGGTGAAGTCGAAGCGCAGCCGGTCCGGCTCCACCAGGGAGCCCGCCTGGTGCACGTGGTCGCCCAGCACCTTTTTCAGGGCCGCATCCAGCAGATGGGTGGTGCTGTGTGCCCGGCGGATGGCCTTGCGGCGCTGGGTGTCGATGGCGGCGTGTACGGTGTCGCCCACATGGAGGGCGCCCTCTGTCAGCTGCCCGTAGTGCATGAATTTGCCGCCCTTGTTCTTCTGCACGTCCGTCACGGTGAACAGCATGCCCGGGGCGCTGATGGTGCCGTGGTCGGCCACCTGGCCGCCCATCTCCGCATAGAAGGGAGACTTGTCCAGCACCACCACGGCGTCGGACCCGGCGGGGATCTCGCCCCGCAGCTCGTCCTCGGCCACCAGAGCCACCACCGTGGCGTCGAGCTCATCGTGGTCATAGCCCACGAACTCCGTGGCCGGGATGTCCTTGCCGAACTCCACGCCGGCCCAGCCCAGGTCGCCCAGGGCCTTCCGGGCCTCCCGGGCCCGCTGCTTCTGCTCCTGCATCAGCTGCCGGAAGCTCTCCTCGTCCACGGTCATGCCCTGCTCGGCCACCATCTCCGCCGTCAGGTCGATGGGGAAGCCAAAGGTGTCATACAGCCGGAAGGCGTCCGCACCGGAAAACACCTTCTCGCCCTTGGTCTGGTGCTCCGCCAGCAGGTCGGAGAAGATCTTCATGCCGCCGTCGATGGTGCGGCCGAAATTCTCCTCCTCGGTGCGGATGACCTTGGTGATATACGTCTGCTTTTCCCGCAGATCAGGATACTGTCCCTGGTTTTCATGGATCACGGTGTCCACCACCTGATACAGGAACGGCTCATTGACGCCCAGGAGCTTCCCATGGCGGGCGGCCCGGCGCAGCAGCCGCCGCAGCACATAGCCCCTGCCTCGTTGGAGGGGAGGATGCCGTCGCAGATCATAAACGTGGCAGAGCGGATGTGGTCGGTGATGACCCGCAGGGACACGTCCCGCTTCTCCGTCTCGCCGTAGTGAGCCCCGGTCAGCTCGGACACCTTGTGGGTGATGTTCATCACGGTGTCCACATCGAACAGGCTCTCCACATTCTGGCACACGCAGGCCAGACGCTCCAGCCCCATGCCGGTGTCGATGTTCTTCTGCTTCAGTTCGGTATAGTGGCCCTGGCCGTCGTTGTCAAACTGGGAGAACACGTTGTTCCAGATCTCAATGTACCGGTCGCAGTCGCAGCCCACGGTGCACCCGGCTTGCCGCAGCCGTACTCGGGGCCGCGGTCATAGTAGATCTCGGAGCAGGGGCCGCAGGGGCCGGAGCCGTGCTCCCAGAAGTTGTCCTCCTTGCCGAAGCGGAAAATGCGCTCCTTGGGAATGCCGATCTCCTTGTTCCAGATGTCGAAGGCCTCGTCATCGTCCAGATAGATGGAGGGGTACAGCCGGTCGGCCTCCAGGCCCACCCACTGGGGGCTGGTCAGGAATTCCCAGCTCCAGGCGATGGCCTCGTGCTTGAAATAGTCGCCGAAGGAGAAGTTGCCCAGCATCTCGAAATAGGTGCCGTGGCGGGCGGTCTTGCCCACGTTGTCGATGTCGCCGGTGCGGATGCACTTCTGGCAGGTGCATACCCGGTGGCAGGGGGGCTCCTCCTCGCCCTTGAACCAGGGCTTCATGGGGGTCATGCCGGCATTGATGAGCAGGATGGATTTGTCGTTCTGGGGCACCAGGGAAAAGCTGGGCAGCCGCAGATGGCCCTTGGTTTCAAAGAACCTCAGGAACATCTCCCGCAGTTCATTCAGGCCGTGATAGGGATGGGACATGGTTCATTACTCCTTTATTTCAAATGTATTTTACTGATTTTCTTCTGTGGGGCACAGGGCGGCGATCTCTTCCTCCAGGGCCCGGTAAAACCGGGCAATGTGCCACCCATCCGCCAGAGCGTGGTGGACCTGGATGGATACAGACAGCTGGGTCATGCCACAGCGCATGAACAGCTGCCCCCAGCTGACCCGGACGTTGCTGTCCGCCGGAGTGCAGGCCGGGTGGGTCAGAGCCGTATAGTTCAGCCACGCAGGCACGAGGCAAAGATGCAGGGGCTTTCTGCCTGCCGGTCCGTTTCGATGGTGCCGCCCTGCCGGGCCGCCGCCTGCTGCTGGCGGCCCATGGCGATATAGTCTTCGTAGGGGATACGGGCCGTCTCCATACGGCAGTATGCATAGCTGCCGTCTGGCTTCAGCTCGGTGAAGGACACCGGGCATTCGTCGTACTCCACCACCTGGCCGTCCTCAATGCGCCGCCGCAGCTCCGGCACCCGGTTCACCGCCCGGTGAATGACATACAGCATGGTCAGGAAGATGGGCTTGTGCTCCGCCCGCAGCCGCAGCTCCAGAGCCGTCACATCCAGCTGCACCGTTACCCCGGCGTAGGGGAAGGTGTAGCCGCTGAACAGCTGAAACTGCTCCCGGCGGGGGTCACGGTCCATAGAGATCACACGTCGCTCCATATACGCCTCCTAAAACACAAAAACGCCCCGCCCCACATAGGGGCGAAGCGATGCTTCACGGTACCACCCTAATTAACGGCCGGAGCCGTCATCTCAGTCATCCGGTAACGGGGATGGGGCGTGCGGCTCGTCGCCGCCGGCTCAGAGACGGCCCTCTGCCAGGCGTCCGGCGGGCTCACACCATCCCCGTCTCGCTTGCGGCGCATTTTGCGGCAGATTCTTCTCGTCATTGCCCTTATCGCTTGTATTTTACCACAGATCGCGCCGTTGTCAAGCACTTCAAACGGACCTTGGCCGCATTTTTCCGGTACTGCCCGGGATGTGCTGTACCCCACATCCGGTTTTTCTCTCCTTTTTTCCGAAAAACGGTTGCCGGAACGAGGAAAATATACTATACTGTTTGTTTGACGGTGCCGTTGGCACAATTTACCGGAAACAGGACGAACAATATGAAAACAAGTGATTTTAATTATGAATTGCCGCCGGAGCTGATCGCACAGACGCCTATTCAGCGTCGGGACGCTTCCCGGCTGCTGGTGCTGGATAAGAATACAGGCGCATGGCAGCACCGGCATTTTTACGATCTGCCGGAGTATCTTCGGCCCGGCGACTGCCTGATTCTCAATAATTCCCGGGTGCTCCCGGCCCGGCTGCTGGGGCACCGGCTGCCCGGCGGCGGCGCCTGCGAGGTACTGCTGCTCATTGACCGGGGCCAAAAGACCTGGGAGTGCCTGGTGCGTCCCGGCAAGCGCATGCGTACCGGGGCCAAGCTGTCCTTCGGCCACGGAGAGCTGACGGCGGAGGTGGTGGAGGAGCTGCCCGGCGGCAACCGCCTGGTGCGGTTCGACTATGAGGGGATTTTCCTGGAGGTGCTGGAGAAGCTGGGCAAAATGCCCCTGCCGCCCTACATCAAGGAGGAGCTTCAGGACCAGGAGCGCTACCAGACCGTATACTCCAGGGTCAACGGCTCCGCAGCGGCCCCCACGGCGGGCCTGCACTTCACCCAGGAGCTGCTGGAGCGAGTGACTGCAATGGGTGTAAAGATAGGTTACGTTACACTGCATGTGGGCCTTGGCACCTTCGGCCGGTGAAGGAGGACGAGATCGAGGGCCACGAGATGCACAGCGAATACTGCATCATTCCCCAGGAAACGGCGGACCTGATCAACGAGACAAGGAAAAACGGCGGGCGGGTCATCTGCGTGGGCACCACCTCCTGCCGCACCATCGAGAGCTGGGCTGCCGAGGATGGGACCATGACGGCCAGCGCCGGGTGGACGGATATTTTCATCTATCCCGGCTACCGATTCAAGGTCATGGATGCGCTGATCACCAATTTCCACCTGCCGGAATCCACCCTGATCATGCTGGTGTCCGCCCTGGCGGGCCGGGAGCATATCCTGGCGGCGTACCGTGAGGCGGTCCGGGAAAAGTATCGTTTCTTCAGCTTTGGCGATGCGATGTTCATTCAATAAGGAGAATCTATGTTCAAAGTCATCAAAAAAGAGGGACACGCCCGGCGTGGCGAGTTCCAGTGCGCCCACGGCGGCGTGGTACAGACTCCGGTGTTTATGAACGTAGGCACCCAGGCCGCCATCAAGGGCGGCGTAGATGCCTTCGATTTGCGGGACCTGGGCTGTCAGATCGAGCTGTCCAACACCTATCATCTGCACCTGCGTCCCGGCGACGATGTGGTGCGTCAGATGGGCGGCCTGCACCGGTTCATGCGCTGGGACGGCCCCATTCTCACGGATTCCGGCGGATTCCAGGTGTTTTCCCTGGCCAGCCTGCGGAAGATCACGGAGGAGGGCGTCACCTTCGCCAGTCACCTGGACGGTCACCGGATCTTCATGGGCCCGGAGGAGAGTATGCGCATCCAGTCCAACCTGGGCTCGGATATCGCTATGGCCTTCGACGAGTGCGTGGAGAACCCGGCAGAGTACGATTATGCCAAGGCCAGCTGTGAGCGCACGCTCCGGTGGCTGGAGCGGTGCAAGGCGGAGCACGACCGGCTCAATGCTTTGCCCGATACCGTGAACCCCCGGCAGATGCTGTTCGGCATCAACCAGGGAGCGACCTATGAGGACCTGCGGGTCTGGCACATGCAGCAGATCGCCAAAATCGACTGCGACGGCTTCGCCATCGGCGGACTGGCGGTAGGGGAGCCAACGGAGGTCATGTATCAGATCATCGAGGCGGTGGAGCCTATATGCCCGCCCACAAGCCCCGGTATCTCATGGGCGTGGGCACTCCCAGCAACATCATCGAGGGCGTGGCCCGCGGCGTGGACTTTTTCGACTGCGTCATGCCTGCCCGGAATGCCCGGCACGGGAAGCTCTTTACCTGGCAGGGAGCATGAACATCAAGAACGCCAAGTACAAGCTGGATGACCGGCCCATCGATCCCGAATGCGACTGTCCGGTGTGCCGCCGGTTCAGCCGGGCCTACATCCGCCACCTGTTCGCGGCGGAGGAGATGCTGGCCATGCGCCTGGCGGTGATGCATAATCTGTACTTTTACAACAAGCTGGCCCAGCACATCCGCGACAGCCTGGACGCCGGGTGCTTCGCGGACTTCCGCCGGGAGTACAGCGAAAAGCTCAGCGGAAGGATCTGACGGTTCTCTCTGAGCAAGATTTCCGAAAAAACTCGCCTGTCCCCCTTGCAAAAGGGGAGAGAGTTATTGTATAATAACGCTATATTCGTAAAGAAGGAGTTTTTGTCCCATGATTGAATTTGCCTATGCCGCCACGTCCGGCGCTGCCAACCCCTCCGGCGGCGGTATGTCTATCCTGATGATCGTCCTGATGGTCGCCATCTTCTACTTCATGCTCATCCGTCCGGAGAGCAAGCGGAAAAAGCAGGCCGAGGAAATGCGCAGCTCTCTGCAGAAAGGCGACTGGCTGACCACCATCGGCGGCGTGTATGGGCGCATCGTGGCCATCACCGACCGCACCGTGGTCATCGAGACCAGCGAGGACCGGGTCCGCATCGAGTTCCTGAAGTCCGCCATCGGCTCTGTGGGCACCCTGGACGAGCAGGCCGCTGCTGCTCAGCGCGGCAGCCGCAAGTCCAAGAAGGCCGAGAAGCCTGCCGAGACCCCCGCGGAGGAGACTCCCGCCGAAACTGAGGCCGAGGGAAAAGACGATCAGGAGTAATTTCTCCGTCATAAGCAGACCTCCCCTGCATACGCTTAGAAAAAGCGGCAAGGGGAGGTCTTTTTATGTCTGTGCTGGGGGCTATCCTGGGAAAACGGACCTGGCTGGGAGCGGGCGCTATTTTGCTGTCGGCGGCAGGTGGCTGCGCTCTGGGTGCGCTGCTGGTGGTGAAGGGGGTGCTGCCGGAAACCGGGACATTGGCCTGGAGCTGCGGCTGCTGGGTGCTGGCATCCTTCGCAGGGGCGCGTCTGGCCATCCGGGGCAGGGGAGAGGGGACCCTGCCAGCGGCGTTGGCAGCGGCTCTGGCTGCGTACCCGCTGGCATGCTGGCAGGCATCGCTCTGGGAGACCCGTCCTTCCGGGAGGGCGGCCTGTATCTGACTGCCGCCCTGTTTGCGGGCGCGGCGGCGGCGGGGCTGCTGGGCAGCGGGAGGCCCCGGAAAAAGCGCCGGGATCCCCGCGCACCGATCCGGAAGCCCGCGAGGCGGAAATAGGCCATGGTGAAAATCACGAAAATGCACCGGCGGCGAAAAAACACTTGACGCCGGACTATACAGATCGTGATCATTTGTGAGGGCAAGATATGGGACACGGTGAATGCTCCGCATCCCATATCTTGCCCTTTTCCGCCCACGCAGAGCTATTCGGCGTCTCCCACCGATGTAGTTTACATAATCCTGTTTACATAACAATTTAACATAACTCACAAACTTGCTTTCACTGCCTAAAAAAGCCTTGCGTCGGCGGTGTTTTTGGCCTATATTAGAGAGCGTCCCTTTTGCTGGACTAATGGCTTCTATTTGCCCTGCTTGTCTCATAGAATCAGATGAGGTGAGTGCGCAAATGAAGCTGTTTCCCGTAAGGACGCAGGCCCCGAGGCTTCCGGCACTGGTACTGGTGTGCCTGCTGCTGTGCCTGGGTGCTGCACTGGCTTTGCCGTCTGCCGGGCTGTGCCCCAGCAGGACCGCCAGGAGCTCAGCGATTATCTGCATGAATACGCCCAGGCCACAGCGGATGGCCAAGGGCCTTCGGCCTCGGCGCTCAGCGTGGGCGCGGCCTATTTCCGATATCCGGCGGCTGCGCTGCTTCTGGGCCTTACGGCAGCGGGATTGGTTCTGCTGCCGGTTCTGTCCGTGGTACAGGGCTTTTTTCTGTCGTTTTCCGTGGGCTGCTTCGCCCGGGCATTGGGCCGCGGCGGCGTGTATCTGGCCCTGGCGGCCTTTGGCCCCCGCTGCTTGTTCGTTCTGCCCTGCACCCTGCTTCTGACGGTGCAGGTTTATCCGCCGCCGCGCACCGCCGCAGCGGACAGCGCACCGGCCTGCCGGATGCCGCCTATTGGCGGCGGGCAGGGCTGTGCTGCCTGATACTGCTGCTGGGAACGGCCCTGGAGCTGACGCTGGCCCCCCGGCTGCTGCAATGGGTCATCGCCCGTGTACTGTAAAAAGAGAGAGGAGGAAACGCGCATGCCTGACTATATCGCTCAATACCGCATCTATCTGGAGCAGGAAAAGCACGCCTCCGCCAACACGGTCAGCTCCTATATCCGGGACGTCACACAGTTTTGCGCCTGGCTGCCGGAGGGCAGCGACCTGCGCCGGGTCAAGCCTGCCGCCGTGTCCGATTATCTGACCTACCTGACGGACCGGGGCCGCTCGGCGGCCACCGTTATCCGAAGCGCCGCGTCCATCAAATCGTTCTACAATTACCTGGTGGTTTCCGACGCCATGAAGGCCAACCCTGCTAAGGGCATTGCCGCCGCAAAGGCGGAGCGGAAGTGCCCTCAGATCCTGACGGGCAGGGAAGTGGAACTGCTCCTGGAGCAGCCCAAGTGCGTGGACGAAAAAGGGTTCCGGGACCGGGCCATGCTGGAGCTGCTGTACGCCACCGGCATCCGGGTGTCGGAGCTGATTGCGCTGAATCGGGAGGATGTAAATCTGCAGGCGGCGTTTCTGCGCTGCGGCGGCGAAAAACGAGAACGGATTATTCCGCTGTATCCCCGGGCGGTGAAGGCTCTGCGTGACTATATCCAGACTGTGCGTCCCCGGCTGGCGGGCCAGGAGGAGCCGGCACTGTTCGTCAACATGAACGGCCAGCGCATGACTCGCCAGGGCTTCTGGAAAATCGTGAAATATTATCAGGGGAAGGCGGAGATCACCAAGGACATCACGCCCCACACCCTGCGCCATTCCTTTGCGGTGCATTTGCTGGAAAACGGGGCGGATCTGCGCTCCATTCAGGAAATGCTGGGCCATGCGGACATCTCCTCCACCCAGATCTATGCGCAGATTGTCAAGCAGCGTCTGCAAGATATCTATCACAAGGCGCATCCTCTGGCCTGACGTCTGAATCAGCACAGCGCAGTTTTTTACTGTGCTGTGTTGCTTTTTACACGAACATTTGTTATAATGAGACGATTACACGGTGGAGGAGCGGCTATGCGCATATTAGGCATCGACCGGTGTGGCCACGGTGGGCTTCGGCGTCATCGAGACCCAGGGGGGCCGGCAGCAGATGATCCAATACGGGGCCATTACCACGCCGGCGGGCCAGCCGCTGGCTGCCCGTCTGGTGCAGATCGCCCAGGATATGGAGACGCTCATCAACCGGTTCCGGCCCGACGAAATGTCCATCGAGGAGCTGTTTTTCAGCAAGAACATTACCACCGGCATCGCCGTGGCCCACGCCCGGGGCGTTATCCTGTATACCGCCCAGCGGATGCACCTGCCGGTATATGAATACACCCCCATGCAGATCAAGCAGGCGGTAGTGGGCTATGGCCTGGCCGACAAGCACCAGGTCATGGACATGACCCGGCGGCTTTTGAAGCTCAAGTCCATTCCCCGGCCCGACGATGCCGCCGATGCGCTGGCCATCGCCATGTGCCGCGCCCGCAGCGCCACCAGCCTCCTGCGGCAGAAGGACCCGGATGTAAAGGAGACCGTCTGATATGTTTTACTATGTAAACGGCACCGTGGCCGAAACCGGCCCCAATCTGGCCGTCATCGACTGCGGCGGCGTGGGCTATGCCTGCGCCACCACCAACTATACCCTGTCCCAGCTGAAAAAGGGTGAGCGCGCCAAGCTGTATACCTATCTCCATGTCCGGGAGGAAATTTTCGAGCTGTATGGCTTTTCCTCCCAGGCGGAACTCAATAGCTTCAAGATGCTCATCGGCGTCTCCGGCGTAGGCCCCAAGGCGGCGCTGGCGGTGCTGTCGTCCACGTCGCCCCAGAATCTGGCCCTGTCCATCGTTACCGGCGACGAAAAGGCCCTGACCGCCGCCCCGGGCATCGGAAAAAAGATCGCCCAGCGCATCATTCTGGAGCTGAAGGACAAGCTGGCCAAGGATCAGAGCAGCTTTTCCGCCCAGAGCGGCGGCGCGATTCCCGTGGTCCTTCCCGGCGACAAGGGCGGCGAGGCCGCCGCCGCGCTGGCGGTGCTGGGCTACGGCTCTCAGGAGATCGGCCTGGCCTGAAGGGCATCGACATGGACGCCCTGCCCCTGGAGGAGATCATCCGTCAGGCTCTGAAAAAATGGTGCGGTAAGGAGGCGGATGCATGAGCATTGACTTTGGAACGGACATCTACGAGGAGCCTCTTGTATCCAAGAGCTTCCTGCCGGAGGACAGCGGCGAGCTGTCCCTGCGGCCCCACACCCTGCGGGAGTACATCGGCCAGCAGAAGGCCAAGGAGAACCTGTCCATCTTCATCGAGGCGGCCCGCCGCCGGACGGAGCCTCTGGACCATGTGCTGCTCCATGGCCCTCCGGGCCTGGGCAAGACCACGCTGGCAGGCATCATCGCCGCCGAGATGGGGGTGAACATCCGCATCACCTCCGGCCCCGCCATCGAAAAGCCCGGGGACCTGGCGGCGCTGCTGACCAATCTCAGTGAAAACGACATTCTGTTTGTGGACGAGATCCACCGGCTGAACCGCTCCGTGGAGGAGATCCTATACCCGGCCATGGAGGATTACGCCATCGACATCATCATCGGCAAGGGCCCGTCGGCCAACTCCATCCGGCTGGACCTGCGAAATTCACCCTCATCGGGGCCACCACCCGGGCCGGACAGCTGTCCGCCCCCCTGCGGGACCGCTTCGGTGTTACCCTGCGGCTGGAGCTGTACACGCCGGAGGAGCTGGCCTGATCGTCACCCGCAGCGCCGGTATCCTGGGTGTTCCCATCCAGCCGGAGGGCGCCATGGAGATCGCCCGCCGGTCCCGGGGCACGCCCCGCATCGCCAATCGGATGCTGCGGCGGGTCCGGGACTTCGCCCAGGTGAAGGGCGACGGCACCATTACCCGCAGCATGGCGGACCACGCCCTCCAGGCCCTGGAGATCGACTATCTGGGTCTGGACCCGGTGGACCGCCGGATGCTCCGGGCCATCATTGAGAACTACGGCGGCGGCCCTGTGGGACTGGACACCCTGGCCGCCACCATCGGCGAGGAGTCCGTGACCCTGGAGGACGTGTACGAGCCGTATCTGATGCAGCTGGGCTTTCTGACCCGCACCCCCCGGGGCCGCTGCGTCACCCGTAAGGCATACGAGCACCTGCACATGGACTTCGTGGGGCAGGAACAGCTGGAAATCTAACGAATAGGAGAATTGGAATATGGGAAAACTCTTTGGCACCGACGGCATCCGCGGCATTGCGGGGCAGACTCTGACGGCAGAGCTGGCATTTCACGTTGGGCAGGCGGTAGCTGCTGTCCTGACGGAAAAGAAGGGCAGCCGCCCGCTGGTTACCATCGGTAAGGACACCCGCATTTCCTCCGACATGCTGGAGGCGGCTCTCATGGCCGGTATCTGCTCCGTCGGCGGCGACGTGATGCCTCTGGGCACCATTCCCACCCCGGCGGTGGCTTTCCTGACGGTGCAGCAGCGCGCCGATGCCGGCATTGTCATCTCCGCCTCCCACAACCCCTATGCCTATAACGGCATCAAGGTCTTTAACGGGCAGGGCTACAAGCTGTCCGACGAGATGGAGGAGCAGGTGGAGCGTCTGATCCTGGATCATGTCCGGCTCCAGCCTGCTGTGGACAGCACGGTGGGCCGCCGTCACCACGGCATGCACGCCCTGCAAAGCGCCTATATCCGGCACCTGCTGGGCAGCATCGACTGCGATCTTACCGGCCTGCGGGTGCTGGTGGACTGCGCCAACGGCGCCGCCAGCGCCACGGCCCCGGACCTGTTCCGTGCGCTGCCCCTCCATGCCGACTTCATCCATACGGAGCCCGACGGCGTCAATATCAACAACGGCTGTGGCTCCACCCATCTGGAGTCCCTGGCCCGAGGCGTCGTCTCCGGCGGCTATGATCTGGCATTGCCTTCGACGGCGACGCCGACCGCTGCCTGCTGGTGGACGAAAAAGGCCAGACCATCGACGGCGACAAGGTCATGGCCGTGTGCGCCTCCGAGCTGAAGCGTCAGGGGAAGCTCTCCGGCAACACCGTTGTTGCCACAGTGATGTCCAACCTGGGTCTGCACGAATATTGCCGGGAAAACGGCCTGGACCTGGTGTGCACCGCCGTGGGCGACCGCCATGTGCTGGAGCGGATGCTGGCCGACGGCTTTGCCATCGGCGGCGAACAGTCGGGCCACACCATTTTCCGGGAATATGCCACCACCGGCGACGGTGAGCTGACGGCCCTGCAGTTCCTGCAGACTCTGCGCCGCAGCGGCGTTCCGGCCTCCCGGCTGGCTGCCCGCTGCCCCCAGTATCCCCAGGAGCTCATCAACGTGGATGTGCCCCACACGCCCGGTGTCAAGGAGCGCATCATGGCCGACGAAGGTCTCCGGCAGGAGACCGCCGCTGGGAGGAAAAGCTGAACGGCCAGGGCCGCATTCTCATCCGTCCCTCCGGCACCGAGGCCCTGATTCGGGTCATGGTAGAGGCGAAAACCACGGAAATCGCCCATCAGGTGGCCTCTGTTTTGGCTGATTTCATAAAAAAACTGTGATTTTCATCACAGGATACACAAATTTCCCCAGAAGGCTTGACAAATTATTTAGTGAAAAGGTATAATGTCTATGGTTTTGGATACTGGACTTCGCTATGACCAATTAGAAAACCTGTCCGATGAAGATCTTTGTGCTCTGGGTCGTGCGGGCCGGCGTCAGGCGGAGGATGTTTTGGCCACCCGGTATCATTGGCTGGTCCGTGCCTGTGCCCGTCCGTATTTTCTCATCGGCGGCGACACTGAGGACCTGATGCAGGAGGGAATGTTTGGCCTCATCAAGGCCATGCGGGAGTTTGACCCCGCCCGTTCTTCTCTGTTTCGTCCCTTTGCGGTCTATGCATCCATCAACAGGTGTGTTCCGCGCTCAAGCGCGACGCCAGCCAGAAAAACGCACCGCTCAATCAATCCGTCCCCTTGAATCCCTCGCTTCTGAACGCAAGTCCCACCTTCGCACAGGTCGATCCCGAGCTGTTGTTGATCGACAGAGAAAAGGCTGCCAGTCTGCTGGAGAATACCCGCAAACAGTTGTCCGCTTTCGAGGAAAAGATTTTAGGGTTATTTTTAGACGGTCTCGCATACTGTGAGATCGCGGAAACTGTTGGCAGGCCCATCAAATCGGTGGACAACGCCGTGCAGCGGATCCGCCGCAAAGTGGCGCGGCAGCTTTCATCCGGCGATATCAGCAACAGCTGAACGCAATATATTTCATCTCAAAGAGAGGGTAAAATCATGTACGAAGACAAGACTTTGGTTTGCAAGGAGTGCGGTAAGGAGTTCGTGTTCACCGCCGGTGAGCAGGAGTTCTATGCTGAGCGCGGCTTCCAGAACGAGCCCCAGCGCTGCAAGGCTTGCCGCGACGCTCGCAAGAACGCCGCCCGCGGCCCCCGGGAGTTCTTCACCGCTACCTGCGCTGCCTGCGGCGGCGAGGCCCGTGTGCCCTTCGAGCCCAAGAGCGACCGTCCTGTTTATTGCAGCGACTGCTTCGCCAAGATGCGTGAGAACGGCTGAGCGCTGATTCCGTAAATTGTAAAAAGGGAGTTGCCCGCATAGGCGGGCGGCTCCTTTTTTTGTCCGGCAAAACGCCGTCACCCCGAATGTCAAAGCCGCACTTGACGCTGGGGGCTGGGATATTGTATAATAAACTGATTTAATGTGCGGAGGTATACCCATTATGTGGATCGCGGATGGCTGGAAGGATTATGAGCTGCTGGACTGCGGCGGCGGAGAAAAGCTGGAGCGCTGGGGCGACCAGGTCCTGGTGCGGCCGGACCCCCAGGCCATCTGGGAGTCGGACCGGAAGAACCAGGGCTGGCGCACGGCCAACGCCCGGTACAGCCGCTCCAGCACCGGCGGCGGCCACTGGGACAAGAACAAGCTGCCGGAGAGCTGGCCCATCGCCTATAAAAGCCTGCGGTTCCAGGTGAAGCCCATGAACTTCAAGCACACAGGGCTGTTTCCGGAGCAGGCTGCCAACTGGGACTTCGCCATGGACCAGATTCGCCAGGCGGGACGCCCCATCCGGGTGCTGAACCTGTTCGCCTATACCGGCGGGGCCACGGTGGCCTGCGCCGCCGCCGGAGCCAGCGTCTGCCATGTGGACGCCGCCAAGGGCATGGTGGCCTGGGCCAAGGAGAACGCCCGGGTCTCCGGACTCCAGGACGCTCCCATCCGCTGGATCGTGGACGACTGCGCCAAGTTCGTGGAGCGGGAGATCCGCCGGGGCAAAACCTACGACGCCATCATCATGGACCCGCCCAGCTACGGGCGGGGACCCGGCGGCGAGGTGTGGAAGCTGGAGGAGAATCTCTATCCCTTCGTGAAGCTGTGCGCCCGGGTGCTGTCGGACAAGCCTCTGTTCGTGATCCTGAACTCCTATACCACGGGGCTGGCCCCGTCGGTGCTGGGCTATATTCTGCAAATGCTGGTGGGGCGGCGCTTTGGCGGCCGGGTCACCTGGGACGAGCTGGGCCTGCCGTGCACGGATTCCGGCATGGCGCTGCCCTGCGGCGCCACGGGCCGCTGGATGAGCAAGTAAAAATATCGCAGAAAAGAGAAAGCCAATGCAAGCAATGATCCGAACCGACGCACTCTCCTTCTCCTACCCGGTGGAGGAGGGCCAGCGTCGGACCACAGCCCTGGAGGATGTGACCCTGTCCATCGAAAAGGGCAGCTTTGTGGTGGTGCTGGGCCACAACGGTTCCGGCAAATCCACCCTTGCCAAGCATTTCAACGCCGTGCTGCTTCCCTCCGGCGGCGCGGTATATGTAGAGGGCATGAACACCCAGGATGAGGACCTTCTGCTGGAGATCCGCCGCCGGGTGGGCATGGTGTTCCAGAATCCCGACAACCAGATCGTGGCCAACGTGGTGGAGGAGGATGTGGCCTTTGCCCCGGAGAATCTGGGTGTCCCCACGGCAGAAATTCGCCGCCGGGTGGACGACGCCCTGGCGGCGGTGGGCATGACGGAGTTCGCCCGCCATGCGCCGCACCTGCTGTCCGGCGGACAGAAGCAGCGGGTGGCCATCGCCGGGGTCATCGCCATGGAGCCGGAATGCATCGTGCTGGACGAGGCCACGGCCATGCTGGACCCTGCCGGACGCCGGGAGGTGCTGGACACCGTCCACCGGCTGAACCGCCAGCGGGGCATCACCGTGGTTCACATCACCCACCATATGTCCGAGCCGAGGACGCCGACCGGGTCATCGTGATGAACGACGGCGTGGTGGCCATGGACGGCACGCCCCGGGACATTTTCTCCCGGGTGGAGGAGCTTCGCTCCCTGGGCCTGGCGGCCCCGGACACGGTGGAGTTGCTGCACCGGCTGAACGGGCACGGCATGTCCCTGCCCCTGACGGCCATTACCGTTGACGAGTGTGCCCGCGCCATATTCCAGGCGCTCCATGGCGCGGAAGGGAAGTAAACGAAGTTGGAACCGATCATTCGAGTAGAGCACCTGACCCACACCTACAGCGCCGGGACCCCGTTCCAGCGCAGCGCGGTGGAGGATGTCAGCATAGACGTGATGCCCGGGGAGTTTCTGGGCATCATCGGCCATACCGGCTCCGGAAAGTCCACCCTGATCCAGCATCTCAACGGGCTGCTGCGTCCCACCCAGGGCCGCGTCCTGCTGGACGGGAAGGATATCTGGGCCGAGCCCAAGAAAATTCGTCAGGTCCGCTTTCAGGTGGGCCTGGTGTTCCAGTACCCGGAGTACCAGCTGTTTGAGGAAACGGTGTACAAGGATATTGCCTTCGGCCCGGGCAACATGGGCCTTTCCAAGGAGGAAATCGACCGCCGGGTCCGGGAATCCGCCGCCCTGGTGGGTTTGACGGAGGACCAGCTGGACAAGTCGCCCTTTGACCTGTCCGGCGGCCAGAAGCGCCGGGTAGCCATCGCCGGGGTCATCGCCATGGAGCCCAAGGTCCTGATTCTGGACGAGCCCACGGCGGGGCTGGACCCCCGGGGCCGGGAGGCCATTCTGGCCCAGATCCGGGCCTATCACCAAAAGCGCGGCACCACCGTCATTCTGGTGAGCCACAGCATGGAGGAGATCGCCTGCAACGTGGACCGCATCCTGGTGCTGCGGGGCAGCCATGTGTATATGGACGGCACGCCCCGGCAGGTATTCCGGCGGGCCGACGATCTGGAGGACGTGGGCCTGGACGTGCCCCAGGCCACCAAGATTGCCCTGCTCTGCGCCGGATGGGCCTGGAGATCGACACGGCGGTCTACACCGTGGACGAGCTGGAGCAGGCGCTGCTCTCCGTCAGAGGGGAGGCGGGCGTATGCTGAAGGATATCACCCTGGGCCAGTTTTTCCCCGGCGATACGTTTATCCACCGGCTGGACCCCCGCACCAAGCTCATTGCGGTGATCCTGTATATCGTGGCTCTGTTCAACGCCAAGGGCGTGGTAACCTACGCCATGGTCATGGCGGTGCTGGTTCTGTGCATTCTGGTGTCCCGGGTGCCTTCCGGTCACTGACCCGGGGCCTGAAGCCCATTTACATCATCGTGCCTTCACGGCCGTTATGAACCTGTTTTTCACCAGCGGCACGCCCTTGGGAACAGGCTGGCTGCTGAGCCATATTACCCAGGAGGGTCTGCGCTCCGCCATCTACATGATCCTGCGCATTGTGATGCTCATCATGGGCACCTTCCTGCTGACCTATACCACCAGCCCCATCTCCCTGACGGACGGGCTGGAGAGTCTGCTGTCGCCGCTGAAAAAGCTGCGCCTGCCCATCCATGAGCTGGCCATGATGATGTCCATTGCCCTGCGGTTCATCCCCACGCTGATTGAGGAGACGGACAAGATCATGTCCGCCCAGAAGGCCCGGGGCGCGGACTTTGAATCCGGCAATATCTTCCAGCGGGCCCGGGCCCTGGTGCCCATTCTGGTGCCCCTGTTCATCAGTGCCTTCCGCCGGGCCGACGAGCTGGCCACGGCCATGGAGTGCCGCTGCTACCACGGCGGCCAGGGCCGCACCGCCCTCCATGTGCTTCGGTATCGCGCCGCCGACATTTGGGTGCTGCTGGGCTTCATCGCCCTGACGGCCGGGATCATCGCCCTGGGCCGACTGGGAATCTGAGAGGTACGTTATGCGCAACATCGCCCTGATCCTGATGTACAACGGCACCGCCTACCACGGGTGGCAGGTGCAGAAAACCGAGACCACCGTGGCCCAGACCCTGGAACGGGGCCTGTCCATGGTGTGCGGCCAGCCCATCAAGTGCACCGGCTGCGGACGCACCGATGCCGGGGTCCACGCCGAGCATTATGTGGCCAATTTTCGCACCGATTCCCGCATTCCTGTGGACCGGCTGCCCTTCGCCGTGAACACCCATATTCCCGAGGACATCGTGGTGAAGGCAGCCTATGAGGTGGCGGAGGATTTCAACGCCATCGGCTCCTGCATCAAAAAGGAGTACACCTATCGCATTTACAATTCCCGGGTAAAGAACCCGTTTTACGTAAACAGAGCGTATTTCTACCCCAAGCGCCTGGACGAGGAGGTCATGGACCGTGCTGCCCGGATGTTCGAGGGGACCCACGATTTCGCCGCCGTGCGCAGCGTGGGCACCAACGTCCGCAGCACCGTCCGCACCATCTACTATTGCCGGGTCCGGCGGCAGGGGGACCTTTTGGAATTGAAGGTCTGCGCCAACGGCTTTTTGTATAATATGGTACGGGCCATTACCGGCACGGTGCTCTATGCGGCAGAGGGGAAGCTGACGCCGGAGGAGATCCCCGCCATCCTGGACAGCGGCAACCGTACTCTGGCCGGGCCCACTGCCCCGCCGGGAGGTCTGTACCTGACGAGGGTGTGGTATGAAGATGAAAGACTCAATGGACCAGATGGAATTTGACCGCGGCAACCCCCAGGAGGATGCCCCCCGCCGGGTACAGAAGCGGAAGAAGCTGAACTGGAAGCCGTATGGTTTGCCGTGGCCGCCGCAGTGCTGGCGGCGGTGCTGCTGGTGGCCTCATTGACGGATACCACCGCCTTTGACGGCCTGCGCCGCAGCATCACCTATGCCCGGGCAAAAAAAGATGAGACGGGCTGCGCCCAGCTGTACCACTATGCCGCCGACCGCACCAGCTGCTTCGCCTCACTGGACGGCAGTCTGGCCATCGTCACCAACAGTCAGCTGCTGGTGATGCAGGAAAGCGGCCAGGTGGTGTGTAACGAGACTGTAAAGTGGACCTCCTGTACAGTAGCGCAAAACCAAGGCATTGCTGCCGCCTATGACATCGGCGGCACCGACGTCTATGTGCTCAATGCCCATGGCCTTGTCCGCAGGATCACCTGCGGCGGCGAGATTTTGTCCGTCACCCTCACCCAGGAGGGCCGCCTGGCCGTCACCATCAACGAGCGGGGTTATAAGGCCGCGGTGGAGGTGTACGACGAGGATGGTGTAAAGGAGTTCGCCTTTCATTCTGCCGACAGCTTCCTGATGACTGCTCCGTGTCCGGAGACGGTCAGGAGATGGCCGCCGTCACCATGGGCCAGTCCCAGGCGCCTTCACCAGCAGCGTGGTTCTCTACAAGCTGAACCGCCAGGACCCCTATGCCTCCTGCGATCTGGCAGGTGTAGCGGTGTACGACCTTGGCCTTGTGGGAAAACGCTACTGCGCCGTGGCGGAGGATGGCCTCCACTTCATCGACCGGAAGGGCCGCGCCGCCGCGTCCTACAGCTACGACGGCGGCGTGCTGCGCCGGTGCAGCCTGGGGGGCGACGGCTATGCCGCCGTGCTGCTGGGCCGCTATAAGGTGGGCAGCCAGCTGCGGCTGGTAACGGTGAACAGCGACGGCAAGGAGCTGGGCTCCCTGGACCTGGATGGCGATGTGCTGAGCATGTCCGCCTTCGGCCGGTATGTGGCGGTGTTGTTTGCCGACCGGCTGGTGATTTATAACAAGAACCTCAAGGAATACGCCACGCTTCAGGGCGTCAGCAGCGCCGGGGATGTCCTCATGCGCAGCGACGGCTCTGCGGTGCTGGCCGGCTCCGCTGCCGCCAGCGTGTTCCTGCCCTGACCCCGAAAGGAGAAATGCCTATGTCCCTGTTTGCCGATATTCTGGTGCTGGCCGCGCTGGTAGCCGCCGCCTGGCTGGGCGCCAGGCGTGGCCTGCTGAAAAGCCTGGCGGGCCTCTTGATTGTTCTGGTGGCCTGTGGGGCGCCTCCTGGGCCGCCGACCACCTGACGGAGCCTGTGGCCCAGTGGATCGAGCCCCGGGTCACCCAGCGGGTGGAGCGGAAGCTGGAGGAGAGCCACGCCGCCGACGCCGGACAGATGCTCCAGGCATTCAGCTTCCGGGGCAGCGGCCTCCAGAAGATGCTGGATGCCGTTCACCAGCGGGTGCAGCAAACCGGCGAGACCGTCATCCGGGCTGTGGCCCAGAGCATCGCCCGTTCCGTGGCGGGGACGGCGGTGTATGTGGTGGTGTTCCTGATCCTGCTGGTGCTGCTGTGGCTTTTGATGAAGCCGCTGAATGCCATTGTCACCAGGCTCCCACTGGTCAGCACCGTCAACGGCTTGGGCGGAGCGGCCCTGGGTCTGGTGTGCGGCGGCCTTACGCTGTTTGTGGTCGTATGGGCCATGCAGCGCTTTGGATGGCTCATCACCCCGGAGCTGGTGGAAAAGACCACCCTGCTGAAATTCTTTGCAACCCACACGCCGCTGGGGCTCCTGGCGACGCTGTGACCAATTTACCCGCATAACGGAGGAAAACCATGCAACCGACTCTTTGTTCCAAATGTAAGAAAAATGTGGCCGTGGTCTTTATTTCCCGGCAGAATGAAAAGGGCGAGATGGTCAACGAGGGCCTGTGCCTGAAATGCGCCGCCCAGCTGGGCCTGCCCCAGGTGGAGGAGATGATGAAGAAAATGGGCATCTCCCCGGAGGATCTGGAGAACATCAACAACGAGATGATGCAGCCTTCGGCGGCGCAGAGGAGCTCAGCGACATGACCGAGGCCCAGGACGACGACGGTGACGATGATGAGGAAAGCGGCAAGACCGCCACCTTCCCGTTTTTGAACCGCCTGTTCGGAAGCAGCAACCCCCCGGCGGAGAAGTCCGACGCGCCCTCCGGCCGGGAGGAGACCCCCAAAGGCCGCAAGGCCGACAAAAAGCACAAGTATCTGGACAGCTACTGCATCAATCTCAGCCAGCGGGCCCGGGACGGCAAGCTGGACGCGGTCATTGGCCGGGAGGAGGAGATCCAGCGTGTGGTGCAGATTCTGAACCGCCGCCAGAAGAACAACCCCTGCCTCATCGGCGAACCCGGCGTGGGCAAGACGGCCATTGCCGAGGGTCTGGCCCAGCGCATTGTGGCCGGCGACGTGCCTTCAAGCTGCGGGATAAGCAGGTATATCTGCTGGACCTGACGGCTCTGGTAGCCGGGACCAGTTCCGGGGCCAGTTTGAAAGCCGTATGAAGGGCCTTATCGAGGAGATCCGTAAGCTGGGAAATATCATCCTGGTCATCGACGAGGTCCACAACATTGTTGGGGCCGGAGACGCCGAGGGCAGCATGAACGCCGCCAATATCCTCAAGCCTGCCCTGTCCCGGGGTGAGATCCAGGTCATCGGCGCCACCACCTTCAACGAATACCGCAAGCACATTGAAAAGGACACCGCCCTGGAGCGCCGCTTCCAGCCGGTCACCGTCAACGAGCCCAGCCTGGAGGATACGCTGAAGATCCTCCAGGGCATCGCCCACTACTACGAGTCGTATCACGGCGTTTCCATCCCCCAGGGGGTGCTGCGCCAGGCGGTGGTGCTGTCCGAGCGGTACATCACCGACCGGTTCCTGCCGGACAAGGCCATCGACCTGATCGACGAGGCCTGCTCCGATATGAACCTCCACGACCCGGACATCAACCGTCGCATGGAGGTCAAGCGGGACCTGGAGAACGTCACCTTCGAGCGGGAGACCCTGATGTCTGCCCAGCCGCCGGAGGGGCAGGAGTTGTCCCAGGAGGAGCTGGACGCCCGCTATGCCCGCATTGCCGAGCTCCGCAGCCAGGAGCTGCGGCTGCAGCAGGAGCTGTCTGCCCTGGAGGCCAAGGGTACGCCCCAGCTGACCATGGACAATATCGCCCGGGTCATTGAGATGTGGACCAAGATTCCTGCCAGCAAGATCAAGGAGGAGGAGTTCCGCCGCCTGTCCCAGCTGGAGGAGCGTCTGAAGCAGCATATCGTGGGCCAGGACGAGGCGGTTTCCGCCGTGTCCGCCGCCATCCGCCGCAACCGGGTGGGTATTTCCCCCAAGCACAAGCCCGTCAGCTTTATTTTCGTGGGCAGCACCGGCGTGGGCAAGACGGAGCTGGTAAAGCAATTGGCCGCCGACCTGTTCAACACCCCGGATGCGCTGATTCGCCTGGATATGTCCGAGTTCATGGAAAAGCACTCTGTTTCCCGTCTGGTGGGCTCGCCTCCGGGCTATGTGGCTATGACGAGGCAGGCCAGCTGACGGAGAAGATCCGCCGCAAGCCCTATTCTGTCATTCTGTTCGACGAGATCGAAAAGGCCCATCCGGATGTGCTGAACATCCTGCTGCAAATTCTGGACGACGGCGAGATCACCGATGCCCATGGCCGCAAGGTGAATTTTGAAAACACCGTTATCGTCATGACCTCCAACGCCGGGTCCGACAGGGCCGCCGGTTCCGTGGGCTTTGGCCGCAGCGCCGACGACCAGGGCCGTGAGCGCACCATGAAGCTCTGCGGGAATTCCTGCGTCCGGAATTTATCAACCGCGTGGACGAGATCGTCTATTTCCACCAGCTGACGGAGGAGAATTTTGCCGCCATCGCCCGGATCATGCTGGATGAGCTGCGGGATTCCCTGCGGGAGAAGGGGTACACCTTCACCTATGACGACGCGCTGGTGGAGCATCTGGTGAAATCCTCCTATTCTGCGGCCTACGGCGCCCGGAATCTGCGCCGCTGCATCCAGAAGGAGCTGGAGGACCCCATGGCGGTTCAGATCATCGACAGCTTCGAGCACCCCATCACCCAGCTGCGGGCCACCGCAGAGGATGGCAAGGTGCGGCTGGACACCCTGTAAGGAGGCGGTTTCATGCTGTTCCGCAAGGATATCGAGCCCCGCTGCGCCTATTGCGCTCAGGGGGTCCGCATCAATGAGACGCAGGTGGCCTGCATGAAAAAGGGCATCGTGGCGGCGGAAAACCACTGCTTCCGCTTCCGCTACGACCCGTTGAAGCGGGTTCCGCCCCGTCCGGCTCAGTTGTCCACCGACGGGCTGAAGGAGGAAGATTTCAGCCTGTAAAACCCAAAAATCAGAGAGAAAAGGGGTAAAACCATGACGCCGAAAACCGTTTGGGCCGTTTATTTCAGCGGTACCGGCACCACGGAGCGCACGGTGCGCAGCGTTGCCGGAGAGCTGGCCCGGATGCTTTCCGTGCCCTGCCGCAGCTTTGACTTTACCCGGCCCCAGGCCCGGCAGAAGGAGCTTTCCTTCTGCGAGAGGGATCTGGTGGTATTCGGAACGCCGGTGTATGCCGGACGGGTGCCAATGTGCTGCTGCCGTATCTGCGGGAAAAGGTCCGGGGCGGAGGCGCGCTGGCGGTGCCGGTGGTGCTGTTCGGCAACCGGAACTATGATGACGCGCTGATCGAGCTGCGGGACCTGCTCCAGGCAGACGGCTTCGGCTGTATTGCGGCAGGGGCCTTCGTGGGGGAGCACAGCTTTTCCCGGACCCTGGGCGCGGGCCGTCCGGACGATCGGGATATGGCGGGACATCCCGCCTTTGCCCGGGAAATCTGCGGGAAATTAGCGGGACAAGCCGGGACAGAGAATACGCCTGTTGCCGTCCGGGGGGAAACACCCATCCGCCCCTATTACACCCCACGGGATCGCCACGGAAACCCCATCAGCATCCTGAAGGTAAAACCCAGAACGGACATGGCAAAGTGCGGCGGCTGCGGTCTGTGCGCGGAGCTGTGCCCCATGGGCTCCATTGACCCGGCGGATGTGTCCCGGGTCAATGGCATCTGCATCAAGTGCTGCGCCTGCGTAAAAAAGTGCCCTGCCGGAGCCAAGTATTTTGACGATCCCGGATACCTGTTTCACCAGCACGAGCTGGAGGACGTTTACACCCGCCGGGCGGAAAACGAATGGTTCGTATAAATGCAAATAATCAAAACCTCCGGCAGATGCCGGAGGTTTTGATTATTTGCAGCGCTTATGGCCGGATGAAATCATACGCCGTGCGCAGGGTGCCGTTGGAGGCATAGATATTGCCGCATTTACGGAAACCGTAGCCGGTGATGGCAGACTGCATGGTATGATTGTTTTCATGGGTGTCGATGCGGATATAGTCCATGATGCCGAGGCAGAAGGAAAAACAGGCCCGGGCCACGCCGTGGGCGGTTCCCTTGGAGCCAGGCGGTGGATGGTGCCGTAGGGCCGGTCCGCGTGCCAATGGCCGTTCAGCAGCACCCGGTAGGTAGGTTCGTCGCCGATGATAAATGAAAATGTGCCGACGATGACGCCGCCGTCTGTCAGGACATAGCTGTGGCCCCGGGCAATGTCCGGCAGCAGCTCCGGCAGACCGGGATAATCGCCGCCCCACTGACCGGCGTTGCCGTGGGCAGCCATGTATGCCTTGGCGATGCGGAAAATCTCCAGAATGGCGGGTACATCCGCCGGTGCTGCTCTGCGAATGTCCATGGCGTTACGATTGGATGCCGTCTTTGTTGGCAAAGATCACGCCCAGGGTAATGAGAACCGCGCCAGAATACTCATCCAGCTGATCTTCTCGCCCAGCAGCAGCCAGCCCACCACCACGGTGACAAAGGGGGAGGCGTACAGATAGTTGTTGGTGACCACCACGCCCAGACGCTTGAAGGCGATGTTCCAGATGGCGAAGCATACCGCATTGCCGAACACGCCCAGAAACAGCCAGGAAACCAGAATTTTCGGCTGGGAAAACAGGGGAGACAGGCTGGGCATGCCGTCCGTCAGCAGCACCAGGGGCAGGGAGGTGAGGAAGGCCCAGAGGAACACCCGGCGGGTCACCAGGAAGTTGTCGTACCGCTCGGTATATTTCTTCACCAGGATGGAGTACACAGCCCACATCAGGGCAGCGGCCAGGGCCAGCAGGTCGCCCAGGGGGCTCAGGTGGAAGGACAGGGTGCCGTTGAGCACCACCAGCACCACGCCGACGATGGCTACCAGCGCGCCGATATACACCAGCTTCCCAGCTTTTCCCCCTTGCGGGAGAACAGCTGCGCCAGGATCACCGTCAGAATAGGGGACATGGATACCAGAATACTGACGTTGGCGGCGGAGGTATGGGCGGCGGCGGTATTTTGCAGGAAGAAGTAGACGCTGCCGCCGGTGATGCCGATGAGGATGAACATCAGCTCATCCTTCCAGGGGAGCTTCAGGGTCCTGGGCCGCAGGGCCCACAGGGTCAGGTAGGCAAGGCCCATCCGCAGGGGGATGATCTGGGTGGGGGTGTAGGCCGTCAGCATGACCTTGGTCAGCACAAAGCAGCTGCCCCAGACCAGAATGGTAAACAGGGCATAGAGATGCCCCAGGGTTTTCTTTTGCACGGTGATGTTCTCCTCTTTCTCTTTCTGTTCTCTTTGCGCGGCCAGAGTGCGTTTCGGCGGGCTTACAGCCCACCGAAACGCACGGGTCGGAGCGAAATCTCTCTTGTCAAAAAAGGGCACCGCCCCTTTTTGACAAGCTCTTGCAAAATGCCCGGCAGCACCGGGCATTCTGCATGGGGTTTTGCATGGGGAAGCGTGGTCAATCCTGGGGCAGGGTAGGGGTCTCGCCGTTCAGAACCTGCTGGATCAGGCTCTTGGCGGTATTGATCTGGGTGGCGTTGGGCCACATGACCCACAGGGTCTCGTTGCCGGCGGAATAGCACGGCTCCATGCCGCCTTCGCCGCTGACGGAATAGCTGGTGATGTTCCAATGGACGTTGTCCCGCAGCTGCATCTGCACCAGGCTGCTGATGTCCTCGTAGGTCAGGCTGGTGATGAAGGAGGAGGACACGGCGTCCAGGACCTTCTGATATCCCTTGAGGATAGCAGGGGAGGAGCCTTGTCCACAATGGCGCGGATCACGGCCATCTGGTTGCGGCCCCGCTGATTATCGCCGTCGCCGAAGGCGTGGCGCTCCCGGGCGAAGCACAGGGCCTGCTCTCCGTTGAGGTGGTTGATGCCCTGAGTGAAGGTGTAGCCCGCCATGTGGACGCCGTCGCCGTTTTCGTCAGGCACCTCCATGCCAACGGTGGTGAACTCGTGTTCGGAGTTCACATCCACGCCGTCCAGGGCATCCACGATCTTCTTCAGGCCCGCGAAATTCACCCGGGCATAGTAATCCGCCTTGACCCCATAGAGGTTCCCCAGCACGGCGGCAGATTCGTCGATGCCGTACATGCCGGCGTGAGTCAGCTTATCCCGCTGCCCGTTGCGGTCCAGGGGCACATAATAATCCCGGGGAGTATTGATCAGCAGGATCTGGTGGGTGCGGGGGTGGATCACCGCCAGAATGTTCACGTCACTGAGGCTCTGGATATTGATATCGCTGCTGCGGGCGTCGATGCCGCTGCAATAGACAATGAAGGGCTGGGAGGTGATGGAGGCGTTGGGCTTGATGGGCTCCACCTCCTTGGTGGTGCTGAATTCATAGATGATGCGGGTATCCTTGGAGAAGGTGCTGTAATCCTCCAGACTGTCCAGCGTGGTGAGATAGCTGGAGTTGAGGATGATGGCCCCGGCGTTGCCGTCGTACAGGGCGTCGGCCAGGGAGGTCAGGTCCGTGCAGGTGCTGGTATCCACACGGCCGCCCAGGCCGTCCTTGATATCGTCCAGCAGGGCCTGGGTATTGTCGGCACTGATGTCGGCGTCCTCGCTGAGGATGCCGAAGGTGTAGCCCACGGTATCGCCGATGCTGCGGGCAGGGTCGTCGTCCATGACCACTACATAGGAGGTGGTCTTTTGCAGGGTGTGGCCCGCAATGGCCAGCAGGGCGCTTTTGCCGGAGGCGGCAGCACGGAGCCATACAGCATCAGACCGGACAGCAGCACCGCCAGCAGGCCGCAGACTACCTTGCTGGTCTTGACCCGGCGGATGGGCAGCTGGATGATGACATGGCCTGCGTTGATCAGCAGCAGGACCACCTCAATGACGATGAGGTACAGATCCGTCAGCAGCTTGGTGGACATCAGCTGCACCAGCAGCACCAGACTGCAGATCATCAGCAGGGCCACAGTGGCCAGGCCGAACCAATCGGCACTGGTACGGTAGAGCCTGCGCCGTCTCCGGCGGGGCTGTTCTTGTTCGTTCATAATCGTTTCGTCCTTTCTGTGTCAGGGATTCACGGTGGGCGTCTCGCCCCGGAGGACCTGCTGGATCAGGTCCTGGGCAGTGGCGACCATCTGTTCATTGGGCAGGACCACAGCATACCGGGCATCATTTCCCAGGCTGTAGCAATAGTCGGCGCTGTTTTCACCGGCAAGGCCGTATGTAGTGATGTTCCAGCCGGACATGTCCTGCAGCTGCATCTTTACCAGGGAAATAATATCTTCCTTGGGCATATTGGTGGCGATGGAGTCGGAGGCGGCGGCAGGACATCCTGGTAGCTTTTCAGAATGGCAGGGGAGGCCGCCTTATTGACGATGCCCTGGACTACCAGCATCTGGTTGCGGCCCCGCTGCATGTCGCCATCGTCGAAGGCGTCCCGCTCACGGGCAAAGGCCAGTGCCTGGCGGCCATCCAGGTGATTCACGCCCTTCTGGAAGGAGTAGGCGGCGAAGTGGAAGTTGCCGCTGCCGTCCTCGTCGGGCACCTCCATGCCCACAGTGTTGAAGCCACGTCCGAATTGACGTCGATGCCGCCCAGGGCATCGATGACGCCCACCAGACCGGCAAAGTGGACCCGGGCGTAATAGTTCACGTTCACGTTATACAGCTGCTCCAGGCCCTTGATGGACTCCTCGATGCCGTAGAGGCCGAAGTGGGTGAGCTTATCCTTCTGCCGTAAGAGGGAAGGGTCAGGTAATAGTCCCGGGGGGTGCTGACCAGCAGAATCTGGTGGGTGGAGGGGTTCACAACAGCCAGAATATTGGTATCGCTGCGGCTGTTGAGGGGGATATAATCCACCCGTTCGTCGGTGCCGCTGCAATACACCACAAAAGGCTCCCGGGAGATGTTGGCGTTGGGAGCAATGGGCTCGGGGTCCTCCTTGTCGATGGAAAAGCGGTAAATGACCTTGGTGTCCTTGGAGAAGCTCTGGTATCCCTCCGTGCCCTTGAGGACGGAGAAGTAGCTGTTGTTGAGGATAACGGCGTCTACCTGCTTATTCAGCAGAGCATCGGCCAGCTGGGTGAGGGTGCCGAAGCTGGCGGTCTTTACCTGGCCCATGCCGTCCTCAATATGGGAAAGGGCGGCGTCGGTGTTTTCCCGGTCCAGGGTTTCCAGGATGCCGTAGGTATAGCCGAAGGTATCGTTGACGGTCTCGGCGGGGTCATCGGCCCGGACCACCACGCAGGTGGTGGTCTTGGCAGAGCCGCCGGAGGTGATATTGGACAGGAACTTCATAAGGGAGCCGGCGGCGGTGGAGGTGAAGATCATGGCGGCGGACAGCACCAGCGCCACCACGGCGCAGATGAGCTTTCCGGCCACATTGCGGCGCACCGGCAGCTGCACAAAGGCATGCAGCCCGTTGAGAAGCACCAGCACCAGAATCAGCACAACGGTCAGCGCCGTGGTCAGCACACCGGCGCCAAGCACCCGCACCAGCAGGATCACGCTGCACACCAGCATGCACAGCAGGGCAAGCAGCCCGAACCAGTCGGCCAGGCCGCGGCTCCCACCCCGGGAGCATAGTAGGATGAATAGGCATTTCTGCGACGTCTGCTCATGGGTTTTCTCCTTGTTTTTTTCTCTATATCTTTTTGCGTGTGCCGCTCAGGGAAGCTGAGGCGTTTCGCCGGACATGACCTGGCGGATGAGCTCCTTGGCGGTGTTGACGGTGTCCATATTGGGGCGCATGACCCAGGCGGCATCGCCCAGAGCATAGCAATACGAGGTATCACCGGAGCCGGAAACGGCGTAGCTGGTAACGTGCCAGCCGGACATATCCTGCAGCTGCATCTGCACCAGGGCGGCGATGTCGTCGTAGCTGAGGCTGGTGAGAAAGGCGTCGGACAGGGAGGACAGCAGCGTCTGGTAATTTTTCAGTACGGCAGGGGAGGAGGCCTTGCTGATGATGGCCTGGATGACGGCCATCTGGTTTTTGCCCCGCTGATTGTCGCCATCGGCAAAGGCATAGCGCTCACGGGAGAAGCACAGAGCCGCCTCACCGTTCAGGTGATTCACGCCCTCGGTGAAATCGTAGCCGCCCATGGAGAAGGCCTTTGTGGAATACACGTCTACGCCGCCCAGAGCATCCACGATCCGGGTGAGCCCGGCGAAGTTGACACGCATGTAAAAGGACGTGTGGGTGCCGTACAGGTTATCCAGGGTCCGCATGGATTCGCCGGTGCCGTAGATCCCGGCGTGGGTCAGCTTGTCCAGCTGGCCGTTGTGGGCCAGGGGCAGGTAATAGTCCCGGGGGGTGTTCACCAGCAGGATCTGGCGGGTGGTGGGATTCACCACGGCCAGGATATTCACGTCGCTGTGGCTGGTGATGCTGATGTCGCTGCTGCGGGCGTCGATGCCGCTGCAATAGACCACAAAGGGGTCCTTGGTCACATCCACCGGGGCATCGGCATCGGCAGGCGTAGGCTCCACGGCTTTGGTGGTGGTGTATTCATACAGGATGCGGGTGCGGTCGGAAAAGTCGGCGTAGCCCTCCTGCTCCTCCAGCAGGGGAATGTAGCCCTTGTTCAGCAGAATGGCGCCCACCTGATCGTCATACAGGCGTCGGTCAGCAGGGCAGGGGAGGCGTAGGCCGTGTGGTGCGCCGAGCCCAGCTTCTCCTGAAGCTGTTGGAGCAGGGACTGGGTGTTCTCCGTGTCCCGGTCCTCCAGAATACCCAGCAGATAGCCCTTGATGTCTCAATGCTCTGAGCGGGGTCATCGGCATTGACGATGACGCAGGTAATGTCGGTTTCGGCAGATTTATCGGCGATGTCAGTAATGGCGTGCTGCACGGAGGTCAGGGCCGCCGCGCCGTAGATCATGGCGGCAGACAGCAGCAGGGCGATGACGCCGCAGACGATCTTGCCGCCGGTTTTTTTCCGGCGGGGGAGCTGGACCCAGCCATGAAGCCCGCTGAGCACCAGCAGAGCGCCGGAGGCCAGCAGCAGATGGCCTGTGGACAGGAACCGGGTGGAGATCAGACGAATCACCAGCACCGTGCTGCTGATCAGCAGCACGGCGAAGGCGGCCAGACCAAACCAATCCGCCCCGCTGCGGCGGGGGGAGGTGTTTTCAGTTGCCATAGCGTTTCTCCTTTGTGTTGGGATAAGTCGCCGGTGCGCCGCTTCGCAGAGCACACCCATTGTAATTTACATGGTAACAGTCTCCTATTATATATCCTGCGGCGTCAAATTTCCATCCTTATTTGTAACAAAATTATGAATTTCCCCGTATTTACCGGGCGAGGATAGGGTCCCGGAGGGTAAAACGGTTGAAGCGGCAGAAAAAATGTGGTATGATGGGAACAAGATACCGCACCCGCTGCGGAACAGCGGGGCCGGCGAAACGAGGAGGAAACACACATGAAAGCAGCGCTTGTCATCATGGCGGCTGGGCTGGGCTCCCGCTATGGCGGAAATAAACAGGTTGACGGGGTTGGCCCCGGCGGCGAAATCCTCATGGAATACTCCATTCACGACGCTATTCGGGCAGGCTTCACCAAGATCGTATTCATCATCAAGGACGACATGGTGGACCTGATGCGCACGCTGTGCGGCGACCGCATTGCCGGCCTGACGGCCCGGGACGGGGAGCCGGTGGAGGTCTGCTATGCCGTGCAGGACTATTCCAGTCTGCCGGCGTTCTATACCGTGCCTGCCGGGCGCACCAAGCCCTTCGGCACCACCCACGCCGTGCTGTGCGCGCGGCCCTATGTCCAGGAGCCTTCTGCGTTATCAATGCCGACGACTATTACGGCGTGGATGCGTACCGGGCCATCTATCAGGAGCTGGGCCGCCTGCCGCAGCAGGGAAAGGCCACCATGGTGGGTTATCTGCTGCGCAACACCGTCAGCGCCCACGGTACCGTGTCCCGTGGTGTATGCCACGTGGAGGATGGCCATCTGACAGGTATTCACGAGGCTCTGAAGATCCAGCTGTTCCCCGACGGCAGCATCGCCGACGTGGCCGACGGTCAGCGCCGGGAGCTGGCGGCAGATATGCCGGTGTCCATGAACTTCTGGGGCTTTATGCCGTCTATTTTCGACCAGATGGAGGAATATTTGGACGACTTCCTGCGGGCGCTGCCGCCGGAGGAGATCAAGGCGGAGTGCCTGCTGCCCAACATGGTGGGCGATCTGCTGAAAAAGGGACGGCTTTCCGTGTCCGTGCTGCATTCGGCGGACCGGTGGTTCGGTATGACATATCACCAGGACCGGCAGGCCGTTGCCCGGGAGCTGGCAAGGCTTCACGAAAACGGAACATATCCCTCCACGCTGCGGAGCTGAAAAGGAGAATATTTTCATGTATACCACCGAAAAACAGGCGCCCGGGCGGCTGACAGGAAGAAAACGGAGCGGCCGGCGGTGGCTGCTGATCCCGGCGCTGTGTGCCGTGCTGATCCTGGCCGTGGTGCTGATCGTGGAGCTGGGGAAAAAGCCCCAGGTGCTGCCCGCCGAAACGCCTGCCACGCCGATTTCCCAGGAAAAGCCTCGGGAGGCGGAGCCTACTCCGGAGCCGGTTCCGGAGCTTCTGACCCTGGTAAACCCCTGGAACCAGGTGCCGGAGGACTGGTCTGTGGACCTGGTGACCCTGCCCAACGGGCTGGAGATCGACAAGCGCTGCTATGACGCGCTGATGGAAATGATCGACGGGTGCTACGACGCAGGCTGACGCCGGTGATCTGCTCCGCCTATCGGACACAGGATTTCCAGGAGACGCTTTATAATAATAAGGTATCGGAATGGATGGACCAGGGATACGGCCTGGAGGACGCCAAGGCCAAAGCCGGGCGCCAGGTGGCGGTGCCGGGCACCAGCGAGCATCAGCTGGGGTTGGCGGTGGACATTGTGGACGTCAGCTATCAGCTGCTGGACACCAACCAGGAGAACACTGACGTGCAGAAATGGCTGCTGGAAAACAGCTGGCGGTATGGATTCATCCTGCGGTATCCCACGGACAAGACGGACGTTACGGGCATCGTGTATGAGCCGTGGCATTACCGCTATGTCGGCAAGGAATACGCCAAGGAGATCTATGAGAAAGGCGTGTGCCTGGAGCAGTATCTGGAGCAGTGGGGCAAGTAGAGTGAGGGGTATATGCAATTGAACAAAATAAAAATTTTGTTCAATTGAGAGCAGGCTATCATTCTTTTCCACGGAATCCCTTGTGCCCGTATGGAATCCAAGCACAGATCCTTCTCGTATCGTATATGGGAAAAAGCATATGAACACAGACTATCGAACAGATTCACCGGAGATCCTGTTGGATTTCCTGTCATATCATGAGACCATCAAGGCCCATTCCCAGCGGACGGTGGATGAGTATTATCTGGACCTGCGGAATTTTTTCCGCTACCTGAAATGGTCCCGGGACCCGGCGCTGCAGGAGCAGCCCATGGACGCTGTGGACATCCGGGATGTGGACCTGCCCTTTGTAGGGGCCGTGACCCTGTCGGAGGTCTACGCTATATGGCTTACCTGAGCCGAGACCGGGTGCTGCATCCCAACAGCGACCGGTCCGCCAAGGGGCTCAGCCCCGCGTCCCGGGCCCGAAAGCTGGCGACAATACGGTCGTTTTATGGGTATTTATGCAACAAAGTGCACAAGCTGGATCACAATCCCGTGAAGGATATCGATGCACCCAAGCTGAAAAAAACGCTGCCACGGTATCTGACCCTGGATGAGAGCATTTCCCTGCTGGAGTCGGTGGATGGACCAAACCGGGAGCGGGATCTGTGCATTCTGACACTGTTTCTTAACTGCGGGCTGCGTATTTCGGAGCTGATCGGGCTGAACCTGGCGGATATCCACGACGACGCACTGCGGGTTCTGGGTAAGGGTGATAAGGTGCGGATCGTGTATCTGAACCAGGCATGTCAGGATACGCTGGCGGATTATCTGGCGGTGCGCCGGCCCATCACCGGGCCGGATCGGGACGCCCTGTTTCTGTCGGGGCGAAACCAGCGAATCAGCCGGTCTATGGTGAATACCCTGGTGAAAAAACGCCTGTCTCAGGCGGGGCTGGACAGCACCCAGTACTCCTCTCACAAGCTTCGGCACACCGCTGCCACGCTGATGCTGCAAAACGGCGTGGATGTGCGGGCGGTGCAGGAGGTGTTGGGACACGAGCACCTGAATACCACGGAAATCTATACCCATATCGACAATGAAGCACTGCGGGTGGCTGCAAAGGCAAACCCCTTGTCACACGTGAAAATCAAAGGCAAAATAGGCGATAAGGACGACTGAGAGGGGGCTATGGCCCCCTCTCCCCTTTTGCGGCGTTTTCCGCAATTTTTGCGGGTTTTTTTATGACAGACCATTGACATTTTGTCCGGAATGCTATACGCTAACGCAGGTAAATACTTTATATGGAGGTTTCTCATGAATACGGCAGAGCTTTCCAGCATGAGCAAGCAGGTCCGGCGGGACATTATCAACATGACCGCCAATGCCGGCAGCGGCCACCCCGGTGGTTCCTTGTCCGCAGCGGATCTGATGACTTGCCTGTTTTTCAATCACATGCACGTGGACCCCAAGCACCCCGATGATCCGGATCGGGACCGCTTCGTGCTGAGCAAGGGCCATGCGGCTCCCTGCTACTACGCGGTGCTGGCGGAGATGGGCTTCATCAGCCGGGACGAGTTTAAAAATTTCCGTCAGCTGCACAGCATCCTCCAGGGGCACCCCGACAGCAAAAAGGTTCCCGGCATCGACGCGGCCACCGGCTCCCTGGGCCAGGGCTGTTCCATCGCCGTGGGTATGGCGCTGGGCGCCAAGCTCCAGCACAAGGATTGCAGGGTCTATGCCTGCTGGGCGACGGCGAGTGCCAGGAGGGCCAGATCTGGGAGTCCTTCATGCGGCTGCCCACTATAAGCTGGACAATCTGACCATCATCATCGACAACAACGGCCTGCAGATCGACGGCACCAATGACGAGGTCATGTCTCTGGGCGACCTGCCCGCCAAGCTGCGGGCCTTCGGCCTGGATGTCCATGAGATCGACGGCCACGATCTGGACACCATTGAGGCGGCCCTCAGCGCACCCGCCGTTCCCGGTGTGCCCAAGTGTATCCTGGCCCACACCGTCAAGGGCAAGGGCGTCTCCTTTATGGAGAACCAGGTGGGCTGGCACGGCAAGGCTCCCAACCAGGAGCAGCGGCAGCAGGCTTTGAAGGAATTGGAGGACTGAGACCATGAGTGAAAAAATCGCGACCCGCGAGGCATACGGCAAGGCTCTGGCCGAGCTGGGCAACGTCAACGACAAGGTCGTGGTGCTGGACGCAGACCTGGCTGGCGCCACCATGACCAAGCATTTCAAGGCCGCGCATCCGGAGCGCTTCTTCGACTGCGGTATCGCTGAGGCAGATATGGTGGATATCAGCGCGGGCCTGTCTACCATGGGTCTGGTTCCCTTCTGCTCTACGTTTGCTATGTTCGGCGCAGGCCGGGCCTATGAACAGATCCGCAACTCCATCGCCTATCCCAGGTTCAACGTGAAGATCTGCTGCTCCCACGCCGGTGTGTCCGTGGGTGAGGACGGCGGCAGCCACCAGGCCATTGAGGACATCGGGCTGATGCGGCTGATCCCCGGCATGACCGTGGTGGTGCCCGCCGACGCCACCGAGGCACGGAAGGCTGTGTTCGCCGCAGCAGAGTTCCAGGGCCCCCTGTACATGCGTCTGGGCCGTCTGGCTCCCCGGTGTTTGAGGAGGATTATCCCTTCGAGATCGGCAAGGCCAACGTTATGCGCGAAGGAACGGATGCCGCCGTGTTCGCCTGCGGCTGATGGTCAGCGAGACGCTGGAGGCTGCCAAGCTGCTGGAGGCTGAGGGCATCCATATCGCCGTGATCAATGTCCACACCATCAAGCCCATCGACGCCGACTGCGTCAGCCATTGGGCCCGGAAGTGCGGCAACGTGGTGACTGTGGAGGAACACAGCGTTATCGGCGGCCTGGGCGATGCCGTGGCCGATGTGCTGATGGGCAAGGTCAACTGCAGGTTCCGTAAGATCGGCATCAACGATCAGTTCGGCCAGTCCGGCAAGGCCCTGGAGGTCCTGCGGGAGTATGGTCTCACCGCCGACCAGATCGCGGCGCGGATCAAGGAGACTCTGTAAATCCGTTGTGTATAGCAAAAGAGGAGAAATCGAAGGATTTCTCCTCTTTTGGTGCTTCTGCTGCACGAATTCATCAGATTTGCCCAGGCTTCACAAGACATGCAGCCGCCATTCCTGTAAACCTTTCGTGAACATATGCGCCTGGTATGGCAAGACCGCCGGACATACCGTTGCATCCGGAATGTTCAAACCCGCAGCACACATCATCCGCAGCTGGTGAAAATTCAGTCTTGACAGCCGTTGGAAAAAAACGTATAATGGATAGCTGACGGGGTGTAGCGCAGTTGGTAGCGCGCTTGGTTCGGGACCAAGAGGCCCGGGGTTCAAATCCCCGCACTCCGACCATGCGGAGTGTCCTTATAGGATCTGAGTATCCTGTAACGGGCACTCCGCATTTTTTATTTGTTCAAAAATAGGTTACGCCTTGTTTGTCGAATAGCAGCCGATCCCGGATGCAGAGTAGCTTAACCTTGTGCTGGGTGAGCAAATCGATGTAGGCTTGCGTCATGCCCCATTCCCGCCCTATGCGGTCAATGCTGTTTACCAGCACCATATCCACCTCGCCAGCGAGAACGGCCTGTGTGACCTTTTTCAAGCCCGGACGGTCAAGGGCCAGGCCGCTGCCCTGCTCGGCGGTAGCGCCGATAATGGTATATCCCGCTTGTTCCGCATAGCGGCGAAGCTGGGCGGCCTGTGTTCAAGAGAAAAGCTGTCATCGTGGGCCACACGGCAGTAAACGAAAACTTTCATACCGTCCACCACCTTATACCGCAATCCCTGCCGGGGCGTAGCTCAATGCTACGCCTCGTCTTGTTTCCAGCAGAATATCCCGCTCGGGGATTTTACGGCGATCCGGCACCTCAAACACACCGATGCAGTTGTAGTGGATTGTCACCCGCTGATTGGTTACACCGTCCTCCTTGACCGCCGGATATACCTCAATGTGGTCTATCAGTTCGGCTACCATGCGCTTGGTGATTTTGGTGGCGTCCGTATAACGGCGTACCGTTTCCAAAAAGTCATCCACATCCATCCGCTTTTCGTCCAGCTTTTTCACTTCCAGCCGCAGGGTCTTAATGCGCCCGGCGTTTTCACCCTGCTCTTGTTCATAGCGCTTTGCCATTTTCGCAAACCGGGCATCGTCAATCTTGCCGGAAACATTGTCCTCATACAGCCGTTCAAAGAGCGTATCCAATTCCCGGTCACGGGCCAGCAGCGCATCCAGCTCCCGCTTTTTGCGTACCCGCTCATTTTCGGCCACCTTTGCCGAGCGGCCCACCATAGCCTTGATAAAGTCGTTTTCGTACTCGTTGGCGAAACAGGCCAGCCGATGTACCTCGTAGAGCACCACTTGCTCCAAGAAGTCCAGCCGGATATAGTGGGTAGACGAGCATTTACGAAGCCCCGAATTATGGTTTTGGCAACTGAAAAACTTGATGTCGTGATTGTTCTGATTAAAGTGGAAGTTCAAATTTCCGCCGCACTCGGGACACTTCATCACGCCGGAAAAAACGCTTGGCTCTTGGGTGACGGTGGGGCGTTTGCGCCGTGTCCCGGCTTTCAGCGCCTGTACCTTTTCCCAAGTAGGCCGATCAATGATGGCCTCGTGAACATTGAGGAAGATCGCCCGGTTTTCCTCCGGGTTTTCAATCCGCTTTTTCATCTTGTAGGATTTGGAGTAGCTTTTGAAGTTGATCACATCGCCACAATACTCCTGCGTGGTTAGGATTTTCTTGATTGTGGTGTGGCCCCACTTGGTAGGCTCCAAGGTACTCTTAGAGCCGCCCCGGCTTGTACCCTTGCTGCGCCAGTAATAGGTGGGGTTGACGATACCATCAGCACCGAGAGCGGCGGCGGTTTCAGCCAGCCCGTACCCCTCCAGCGCCATGCGGTAGATACGGCGCACCACATCGGCAGCCTCGGGATCGACCACCCAAAAGCGGGGATCGTCCGGGTTTTTAATGTAGCCATAGGGCGGCGGTGAAAGCGGAATACCAGCGTTGCCTTTCATCTTGTTGACGATCCGGCGCTTCTTGGAAATGTCTTTGGCGTAGTATTCGTTCATAATGTTTTTGAACGGGGTGAAGTCATCTTCGCCCTCGTCACTATCCACGCCATCCGAAACAGCCACCAGCCGCACATCATGGAGCGGGAAAAACTCCTCGGTCAGCTTGCCGACCTCAATGTAGTTGCGGCCCAGCCGGGACAGGTCTTTGACGAACACCGCCGAGATATACCCGGCTTCGATTGCCTGGATCATTTTCTGAAAACCCGGACGCTTCATGGTAGTGCCGGTAATGCCGTCATCCACGAAAAAGATCGTGTCCGAATATCCCTTGTCCTTGGCGGCCTTTTGCAGTATCTTTTTCTGATTGCTGATGCTATTGGACTCGTTGTCCATGTTATCGTCACGGCTCAAGCGGCAGTAAAGAGCGGCTGTGCCGAGGGTGATTTTCTTACTTGACTGTTTCAAAATATCCTCCTTCCCGCAGTCAAGCAAGAGGTTTTATCCTATCTATATTATACCTCTGCTGACCGCCCATGTTAAGGATGTCGGTGGAGCAGTTATGCTGGCTCTAAATCAGCCAGCATCAGTTTCAAAAGAATGTCACGCATAGGGGCATAACCGCCCACATACTTGCCTTGTTTCATCATCTGTACTTTTGCCGAAGTGGTTTTGACCGAGAGATCTTTGCTGTATGCCGCGTAGATTATGCTGCGCATCACCACTTCAAGGCCACCCGTGGTTCCCTTATAATCCTCGCTGTCATAACCGTCGTTGATGGATATGAAGCGAACGCCCATGAAGGGAAAGGTGCATTCCAGATAGTTTCCGGTCTCGATATAGTCACGAGAAAAGCGGGAGAAGTCCTTGACGCAGATCAGATTGATTTCCCCGCGCTTCACTTTTTCCATCATGGCGGTGAACTGTGGACGCTGGAAGTTTGTGCCGGTGTATCCGTCATCAGCGAACTCCAAGCGCGGACACTGAGAGAGCGTGGGCGATTCATCCAGATACCGGTTGATGAGCATACGCTGGTTGGAAATGCTGTCGCTTTCGGACTTGCTGCCGTACCCCGTATCTTCGTCGGCCAGAGAGAGGCGAATGTAGATGCCAATGGTGTAATCCGCTGCTGGATTCCTGCCTTTGCTGTTCAAATCACATCGCCTCCTGTACTTCCTTGATGCTCTGGACGGTCAGCGCATAGAGATCGCCATACTTCATGACCAGCTCCACCGCGCCGTTTCATGGACTTTGACCAGTTCAACAGACTCGTCTACCAAATCCTGCGTAAGCTGTGTGGCCGAGCTGACCGACTTCATCAGCGTGATCCACTTGTTGTCCAACGACATAGCCTCACTGAACTTGCCTCTCCGCTGGACAGCCTCGTCCAGACGGCGGGAATAGTCTGCATACTGTTCGTCGTAGCTCTTCTTGGCAAAGGTGTATTCCTCTTCATCCAGCAACCCTTCGGCATAATCCTCATAGAGCCGGGTGCGTTTCTTGGACAAGCCGCTCAGCTTGAGGTTCAGGCTGGTAATCTGGGCATTCAGCTATCTCGGATGTTTTTCTCACCTTCGCTGCCTCTGAGCTTATCCAGCAGCCGGTCATAATCCAGTGCGGCCTTGACCTGGATCTGGATCGCGGCAAGGACATTGGCTTCCAGCGTGTCTTGCCGGGTGTAGTGTGCGGTACAGGGATCATAGCGCCGGTTGACGCTGCTGCTGCACTCGTAAAAGGCATACCATGCGCCCCTTTTGTCCTTGTCGATTTTCTTCCTGTGATATGCCTCTGCTTCGGTCAGGCCATACTTGTCCAGCAGACTGACCTTGTTTGTCCCGGCAAGCCTTGCAAGGCGCACCGGTTCGTCTGCTGCGATACCCACATAGCTGACGGTTTCCGGTGAGAGCGAGGCGTTGTACTTTCGGATTGGTGGAACCTTGCAGTCCCGGTTGACCGCGCACATTCCCGGCCAGACAAAGCCGCGTTTCTCTCCCTGATGAGGTCCACGGACGATGATGTGGTGGAATACATCCTCATAGGTCTTTCCGGCGCGAAGCACCGTAAACGGGATGCCAAGCTCTTTTTCACAGAAAGGTTTGAGCCGGTTGTAAATGAAATCCCGATGCTCCGGCACTTCGCCGCTGGTCTGTCGGTCAAACATCACCTCGCTGAACACCGCCTCATCCAGCGGCTCGTTGTGCTGAGCCGCCAGAAGAAGGGTGGCTACACTGTCCTTGCCTCCGCTGCATGATGCAATATACTTGGGGTAGGTTATTTCTCAAACTCCATTCTGAAACTGACATACTTGCCGCCTGTGTCATCCAGACGGATGATCGCGTCATAGAGCTGGGGCTTCTTCGGTGTATAAAGCCCTGTTACCCGACACCATCCTTGTCAAGCAGCTCCTTGGCAATCTTCTTGGTCAGCTTCTTTTTCTTGGATGCAAAAAACTTATTGTCCTCCCACAAACAGAAGGCACAGTCGCGGTTGGAACAAAAAAAGTTGCCCTTGCCCACATAGACCGGCGAACCGCAGCGCGGGCATTTGCCGATGCACTCCCGGCCAGAGTCAAACCGGTTGGCCTCTGCTTCGGAGAGGAACGGATATCGTACCGCCCGGATTCCATGTCAAATACCAAAGTACCCTGTTTCATGGTGGAAACTCCTTTCGTCTGTTGGGCAGCGCTGTCGGGGCTGGCTGATTCAAATATGCCTCCCATCATAGTCAGCCGGTTTTGCCCCTTGCGCCGATTGTTGTGAAATCGTTCTTCTTTTCGGTCAAAAAGAAAGGACTAAGCCAGATTGCCTTGATTTTCAAGGTCTCTCTGATTTAGTCCTATTATCGCACAACAATCTTTGACAAAGACAGCGGCGGCTTTTCCCTGTTCCAACTGGCGGATCATTTCCACGAAGCCGGGGCGATCCATCGTCACGCCGGAAATACCGTCATCCAGGAAATGGACCAGATTTGTGTAGCCCTTTTCCTTTGCGACTTTGGCAAGCAACTTCTTTTGAGACGAGATTTGTCAAGGGTGGATTCACCATAAATTATTGAACGCATCCTGTACTATACATTTGCATAGCACAGGATGCGCTCATAGGTTATAAGATTCTTGACCTGTCCTTCCACGCAGCGAGGTAAGCAAAGCTGGGCCAGAAACCGTCCCGGCGGAGAAGCACTTTGGAAAGGCGCTCTCTTTCGGCGCAGTCAGGATGCAAAAGCAAGCCGTACAATGTAATGCCATATTCCAGATCGTCTTCTTCCCTCTCCAGCATTTCCAGCGCCGCTGCAAGCGGCGTTGTACCGCTCCAGACCTGCATGGACTTTTCGTAAGCAGTATGATGCCCCACCGCCATATCCGGGTGATAGTACTTCAGAAGTGTCGGCGCTTTCTCTGTCCGGGCAGCGCTCAGCGTGTGCCAGTAAAGAACCGCAATCCCCATTTCGTCATCGCATAAAGCATACAGTCCTCAAAAGTTCCCATTGCCTGTTCGTACCGCCCGGCATAATACTGGGCAAGGCCGATCCGATAGAGCAGTCCAGCCTTTCCGCTCCCAAGGACATGCTTTTTTCAAAATCAGCGATGGCGGGATTGCTTTGCAGTGTCGTCAGATACCGTCCCGCCCGCAGTCGGAGCAAGGCAGATTTTCTGGCTCCAATTTTAGGCCCTCCGTATAGGCATCAATGGCCTCCCGGTAACGAAGCTGCCGGGAAAAAGCCTTCCCCAAAGCCAGAATTTTTCTATGGAGTCCGGCAGAGCCTTTGCCTGTGTGACCGCCTGGGAATCGGGAATACCGGCGGGAAGATTGAGAATCTGACTTTCTATTCCGGCGTGCAGAGCATCAAACGGGTATTCCATCACAACCCCCTTGTATAGGGACGATAGCAGGCAGAGCAGACGATTTCCCCGTTTTGAAGGTGGGCAAAGCTCTCGGCAAATCGTTCTCCGCACAGGGAGCAGGTAACGGTCTTGAAGATCCGGGCCGCCTCCGGTACCGGTGCCGGGGCATCCTTCGTGTCAAACATCTGGTGAAAATCCCCATCCATGAGCACGCCAGCCGCTCCTCCTTGGTCTTGTCCGGTGTTGGGCGCAAGACAAGCCGGAAAGACTTCCGTCCGAACGCCGATAAAAGGAGAAAGCATTCTTTCCCTGTAAATTAAAAATCAGATTGCCCTTTCCGACGGTACAGGACATCAGTGCCTGGATAGCGTCCACGCCGCAGGCGTCGGTCTCGGCAATGCACACGATCTCCTCGTCCTGGGATGTCCGGTCGCTCCCGAACAGTTCCCACGCATACAGGACGGCGCGGAAACCGACCGCAAGACCGCCGCAGCCGTGACCGTGAAACGCAACGCATTTTTGCCACAGAGATTCCAGTTCCTTTTGCATCGTATGACCTCCTATTTTTCCTGAATGGCAGCCTGTCGGTGTTCAAAATACAGGCTGATGAGATAGAATGACAGCGAGAGCAGCATGATGCACACACCCGGCGAGAGAAGATAGGCATAGGCCTGGCGAAGAAAGGCACCTCGTTTATAGGCAAAGTTGATCATGGTGCCCCAGGTGGATGATACAGATCCCCAAAGCCCAAAAAGCTCAGGGTAGACTCCATCATAATGCAGCCGTTGACACCCAGAAGAAACCGGGAAAGCAATACATCATACAGGTTTGGAAGAATATGGCGGAGAATGATATGTCTCCGGCTGTATCCCTGAATCACGCAGTTTTCAATAAAAGGCTGTGCGTTCAGGTGAATGACCTTGGCGCGGACATTCCGGGCCGTCCCTACCCAGCTGAATGCAGCAATCAGCAGAATCAGGTTCCGGCTGGAGCTTCCCAGAAAGGTCGCCAGCACGATCATGGTCACCAGCTTCGGAAGCAGCACGAAAACATTGATAATGCCATTGGACAGGCCGCCCAAAAGGCCTTTCCCGGCAGCCAGCGTACCAATCACACTTCCCAGAAGCAGAGTCAGAGTGCTGCTGGATACGCCCACCAGCAGCGTCTGCCGGGTTCCGTAGACCAGTTCCGTAAAGATGTCATACCCCAGCGCATTGGTGCCAAGTAGATGTTCCGCAGACGGTATAAGCCACGGACCGAACGTTTCCTTCTGCCCGTAAGCTGTAAACGCAGTAGGAAACAATGCAGCGGTCAGAAAAAGAATCAAAATCACAATTCCAAGAAAAAGTGGAAGATGCTGCTTCAAACCGGACCACCTCCGAAGCGTACCTTGGGGTCAATAAGGATGCAGATCACATCGCTCACAACAATGGAGATGGTCATGACGGCTGTTGTCACAAAGAGAATTCCTTGCATCAGCGGATAATCCAGCGTGTACACAGCGTCAGAGAGCAGGCTCCCCATGCCGCCAATGGAAAAGATGTTTTCCACCACCAAAGAGCCGCCGATACAGGTACTGACGCTCATGCCCACCATGGTGATGAAGGGTTGGGCGATGTTTTTCAGAATATACCCGAATTTGATCTTGTGATCGGACAACCCCCGTTCCTTCGCGTAAAGCACATACTTCTCCTCCGTCACCTGACTGACGGTATTGCGCATCAGCAGATAACGGGATGGGGCGGCGGCAATGGTCAGAGTAAGCACAGGAAGGATCAGGTGGTGTATCCGATCCAACAGATATGCGGCAGTTCCGGGAGCAACGCCAGCGCTGTTCAACCCGGTATAGGGAAACCACCGCTGCCGGAAACAGAACAGGATCATCAGCACCAATGCGATCAGAAACGTAGGCATAGTATTGATCACGATTTGAAATGTCGTTGACAGTTTATCTAAGACGCTGCCCTTTTTGTAACCGCAGTGCAGTCCCCAAAAAAGCCCCAGCGCCGTGCTGAGCAGCACGGCGGGCAGCGTAATCTGCAAGGTGTATCCCAGCCGCTGCCCAATGAGGGCAGAAACGGTGGTTTCTTTCTTGTAGGAGTAGCCAAGTGTTCCGTCAAAAAGCGAGCGCAGATAGTGCCCAAACTGCGCGAATACCGGCTCGTCCAGATGGAGGGCCTGCCGGTAGTAAGCTACCTGCGCAGGGGTCATATCCTCCTCGGAAAAGCCGGTGAGATAGGCGATAGGATTCCCCGGTAAAAGCCGGGGTAGAAAAAAGTTCAGAACAATAACGATCAGGAAGCACACCAGTGCAAGGATCAGATTCTTTCGATACTTTTTCACCGGTGTGCCTCCTGCGTTAAAATGATTATTTCTTGGTGATGCTGAACCAGTTGTTGACGTTGTTCAGCCCGAACACAGCGTCAACGGTCACGTTGTCCAGCGCAGAGGAATAGGCCAGCATCATGTTGTCCCAGTACAGAGCAATCAGCGGCATATGGGCCGCGTAGTAGTCCTGGAGCTTTGCTGCGCCCGCGTAGTATTCTTCAATGGTCTTGGCAGACTTCATCTCGCTGAGGATCGCGGCAAACTCCTCGTCAAATACCTGGCAGCCGCCCTGTACGGCGTGGCTGCGTCCACATAGATGGAACCAAGGCCGTTCCCCATACCCATACCGGCAGCGGTGTAGCCATAGATGGCCGCCTCCATGGTGATATTGTTCTCAGAGAATTTATTGCTGGTCTTGGCGTTGTAGGCATCTTTGTCCACCGTATCCAGATTTACCTGAATACCAAAGGACTCCAACTGGGTCTTGACCATTTCCGCGTAGCCCACATGGGTCTCCTTTGCGGCGTTAACCGTCAGTGTGAAAGCGGCGACCTGACCATCTGCGTTCACATAGAAGCCATCGGCGTTCTTTTCGGCATAACCGGCCGCTTTCATGTATGCATCTGCTTTGGACGCATCAGTAGTCAGCTTTTCGGTTTCCTTATAACCAACTGTGGTGGCGGGTACAAAGCCCCGGTTGGGGATCTCTGCATAGCGCTGCCGAAATACGTCTTGAAGGCATCATAGTCCAGCGCGTAGGAAACCGCCTGACGCAGATCCTCGTTGGAGAACAAACCCTTCGCGTTGTTGAATGCCAGCACGGCGGGCGCGTTTGCTGCGGCCACATTGATCAAAGAGACGTTGGCATCACCGGCCAGCACATCCTGATACGTTCCTGCCACACCGGCGGAGTAGGCCCAGACCATGTCGATATCGCCCTGCTGGAGCGCCAGATACATGGTATCCTCGTTGCCAAAAAGCTGATAGACGATTTTTTCCACATTGGGCCGCTGGGGATACTTTTCGTTCACAACGAATGTGATGGTGCCCGCTTCCTTATTGAAGGACTCCAGCACATAAGGGCCGCAGGTGATCCGAGCTTCCTCGTCGGTGACGGTGTCCTTGCCCTCATAAACATGCTTGGGCATCACGCGGAAGGACGTCATATTGCTCAGTTCACGGACGTGGGAGACGTCAACGTCAGAGAAATGCTCATCTTATCGTCGGAGATAGTGTAGCCGGTGTACTTGGCTTCTGTGATTTTTCCCTCTTCGTCAGTCTGCGGCTCAAAGTTGGCACTTCCGTTGGCCTGATCGTACTGGAGCGTAAAAAGGATGTCCTCGGCGGTAACGCTCTCGCCGTCGGACCACGTCATGCCGTCCTGAATGGTATATGTCCAGGTAGTGGCATCCTCGGTAGCGTAGGTTGCCAACAGCGGATGGTATTCGCCCTTAGTATCCTGATAGACCAGAGGCAATTCGGATACACCGCTGGCCAGCATATCAAAATTGTATTCGCCAAAGGTTGCCGTTTCAATGGCAGCAGTCGTGCCGACCGTAATACTCTCGATCTTGGCAGACGGTTCATCTGTCGTGTCCGGCTGCTCACCGCAGGCTGCTATGGTAAACACCATCAGCATAGCCAGCAGCAGGGCTATGACTTTTTTCATCATTGGTTTTTCTCCTTCTGTCGTGAGTTTTTATTGTCAAATACATAGATTTGATCGCAAAGTAATTTCACCAGAGCCTCATCATGGCTGATAAGCAGGATACTGCCTCCGCTTTCCCGCATCTGCCGCCGCACCATCCCCAGCACATTGGCCTGTGTGGATACGTCCAGCATTGATGTGGCTTCATCTAAAATCAGCAATTTTGGCTGGAATAACAGACACCGGGCGATAGCGACTCTCTGTGCCTCGCCGCCGGAGATCTGGTGTGGCAGGTGGGCAAGGATCTGAGGTGCAAGGCCAACCTTGTCCAGCATTTCTTTTGTTAATGACAACTCCTCGCCTTTAGGACTGAAACGATGATAGCGTATCAGTCTATGAAACCTGCCCCGATCTTCTGAGCGGGGTCTAATGTGGCGTAAGGCTGCTGGTAAACCATTTGAATGTGGATACCAAGTCTGCGGTCATACGGCTGGTCTGCTGAAACAAGTATCTGATCATTCAGCGTGATTGTGCCCGCATCCGGTGGACAGATGCCGCAAAGCACTTTGGCAAGCGTGGATTTACCGATTCCGCTCTTCCCAAAAACACCGAAGATCTGGCCGTCTGGAATATCAAAAGAAACATCCTGAAGTACGGGATTTTCGTTGAAAGCTTTATCAACATGTTGAATGGAGATCATTCCGCGCAGCACCACCATTCTCGACCATTGTTTTTTCTCGGTGGCATCTCGGTGCGACACCGCTCCCTTGCTGAAGGACAACGGCGGTAGAACGGGCAAAAGCCTGTTCCTGTTCGCAAGGCTGGCGTCTCCCGCATACCGTTCTCTACCAACGCACCCAGCAGCGCTTTGGTATATGGATGATAAGGAGCGGTAAGCACCTCAGATGAAATGCCTGTTTCCAACATTCTCCCGCCGCACAGAACAAGGATACGGTCACAGGTCGCCGCAACGGAAATATCGTGGGTGATGATCAGCTTGGCCGCATCCGGAAAAAGTTCATTCAAAAGAGACATCGTCTGCTGCTTGCTATCCTGATCCAAACCTTGGTAGGCTCGTCTGCAATCAGCAGCTTTGCCTGGAGCAAAGTGCCAGAGCAATGGTCACCCGCTGGGCCATACCGCCGGACAGTTGGAATGCATACCGGTCCAGGATGGCCTCCGGCTGGGTAAATCCCACCTGCGCCAGCTTTTTGCGGGCAAACGCCTCTCTCTGAGGTGCTGCAATGCCCAGCTTTGCAATGCTGTCAAACATCTGGCGGCGGATGCTTCTGGACGGGTCAAGAAATTCATGCCCGTTCTGCGGGATATATACGATTTCCCGACCCAGCATGGACCGGAGGTTTTTTCCCTTCGGCAAAGTGTTTCCGCAAAATGCTATTTCACCGGAAACCAGTTTCACATTTCCGGGCAGCACCCCCATCACGGACTGGGCGATCAACGTCTTGCCGGATCCGGTCTCGCCAATGAGGGTCAGACTTTCCCCACAGGAAATATGGAAAGAAACCCCGTGGACCAGTTCTTTTTCCATGCGGTCCAATTTTGCGGCGATTACGCCGCCGGTATACTGTAAAATAGGTGTGTCCAAAGGCCCCTCCGAAACGATATTGCTTTGCATCTCCGACCTACACAAAGGCACAGCGTTTTCTTCCCCAAGAAGCGCTGCACCTTGCGTTGGGTCCGGGCGAAATGCGTGTATGAACCGATGAGCATACTATAGCAGATTGCATTTCCCGACGGAAGCCTCCCCGGGGGATGTTTTTTTCATCTTTTATCGCTCAAAGTCGTTCTTTTTCCATACGCTGCGCAGTGATCTTTTCTGCTGTGCTGCCTGCCGCTGCATAACCATCTGCCGTACCTGCCGTTCTTCTGCGTCCTCTTTGAGCAGCCGGGATCTTTCCTGCTTGGCGCTAAGCAGCATAACAGGAGAAAGTTTCTCCTGCATGGCGTTCTCTAATTGCTTTTCTGCCTTCTTTTCCTGCGCATGGCAGATGGCCTGCCGTGTCGCATATAGCTCCACCGGGTCAAGCTCCGCAGCCTGCGCTTTCAGCTCTGCGTATTCACTCAAAGCCTTATGCAAAAATACGGTGTTCGGCGGGAATGTCCTCGATGCGTGGTACACCTCCTTGAAATCGCCGCTGCGGGTCAGATAGCCCGTGGGGGCGAAGTGGCCGCCCTCGTTGATCCGCATATCCCGCCCATAGGCTTCAAAATCGAAGTAGGGCAGCACATTGTCCGGCACATTCAGTAGTTCCATGTCCTCCACATAGATGCGCCCCAGCGTTTCATCGTCGGTCACGCCGGGGTGCAGATCGTAGCAGTCCAGATTGTGAACGAGGTTGATGATGTCCGCCACGCTGGAAGTATGGTCGCCTTTGTTGAGCGCGGCCTCCAGCGTTTCGATCTCGTCGCTGTCCAGTTTGGAAATGAGATGTGCCAAATGGTTCAGCTCGTCCAAGTTTTCATACTCGGTGAGGTAGTCGTATAAGCCCATCACATCGCCGTCAAAGGCGGTGATGAAAAACTCCTCATACCGCACACCGTCCACGCCGATGTTCTTTAGAAGCGATTGCACCTCCTCCGTGGTGGCCGGAAATTTCAGCGTTTCGCCCATAAGCTGTCCCTCGGCATATTTGCGAGTTGGTAATGTAGGCTTCAAATACCGTCATTTGCACCTCCTTTTGTCAGCGCCTCCGCGAGCCCCGCCATGATGTACTCGGCACAGGGCAGCGCGATGGCATTTCCCAATGCCCGGTAACGGTGGAGGATAGAATTTCCTCGTCGTTCGCGCCGTACCTTGTCCAGCCCTCCGGCAGCCCCATGAGCCGCTCACATTCCGTTTCCGTGGGAAAGCGGACGCAGCCCCCGGCGGGATCGTCCTCATACCAAAAGGCAAAGGGCGAAATGCCGCCCGCTAACAGAGTGGGAAAAGGGTCAGTTGGCAGTCCGAAGCTGTTTCGGAACGCTGTTTCCGTCCGCTCCTTGGCGGAGGCCCGCATACGGAAGCATTGAAAGGGTCGGGTGATCGGTATGCGCCGCCCTGCTTCAATAAAAGAGCCTCGATCTCCGCAGGCGGCGGGCAGCCCGCAATCTCCGCCAAACGCAGGAAGTGACTGCATTGTGCGGGGCTTAAAAAGTATTTCGTGGGAACGCCGTCCTCCAAAGTCTGCCACAAGAAAGATGCGCTGCCGTCGTGCCAGCCGGGGGCTTGCCCAATGCTGGGCGTCCATGAGCCGCCAGCAGAGGTCAGGCGTTCGCCCTCGCACCATTCCGGCTCCTGCCCATCTTCCAGAAGCAGGCATTGAAACATCGGCGTCTGTGAAAGCGGATAGGACGGCTCTAAAATCCATCCGGTCATTTGATGAAAACGCTCCCATGACATTTTCCCAAACAGCGATTGCTGGAAATAGACCATTTGTCGCCTCCCTCATTTCACGGATAATGCGGATGGCTTGAAAGAACGGCTGGACTTTTCTCCCGCAAGTCCCTTGCGGTTTCCGATCTGCGAGAGATTTTGACACGGTGAGCCAAAGGTGATGATATGGACGGCGGGATCTCCCGCCCGTCCAGCTTTGTCACATCCCCAAGTGTTCCATATCGGGAAAGTGGCGCTTGGTGATGGAGATAGGGCTTTTTCAATCTCGCTTGCCCATACCGGCTCAATGCCGCAGCGTACCGCCGCCAGCGGGAACACACCGATCCCGTCAAACAGGCTCCCCAGCCGGAGCGCCGTCATCTTATCTGCGCCCCTGTCCCTTGACGGTCAAAATGCCCTCAAGGGTGGTGGCGGTGATCCCGAGCCGCTGGGCAACGGCGATGTCGTTCTTCATGGCCTCGGTGACGGTATGACCGCACACCACCAGCACATGAGAGCGGCGGAGCAGGTCGCGCCCCATGTCGATACCGCTCTTATGCTCCTCGGGAACGGCGTCATTGAGGAAAAGCGGCTGATAGAGCGTCGGGCAGATAGGCGAAAAGCCAGCCTCATAGACAGCGCGGCAATACTGCGCCGCCAGCTTTGTGTTTTCGTGGTCGCTGCCGCACCATGCGGCAGTAATATATGCGAGGGGTCGTTTCATTGTAAAAACCTCCAATTTATAATGTAGTAGGTCAACCCAAACCCCAGCCCTTACCCATTCTTGGGAAAGGGGGCGGCTCTGGAGGATATACCCCCGCCGCTTGCCGGAGAAAAAGCATAGCCGGGACAGGCGGTCAAGGGCTGGCCGCCGAAAACGGCGGTGCGATGCACCCTTGACAGCCCGCTCCCGGCCATGCTGAAATACGGGCGGCGACGGGGGATATAACCACAAGAGCCATCCGGGGAAACGAAAGACCTCGGGACAAAAAGTCCCAAGGTCACTTTTCAAGCTCCGTTTTCTTTTCGGGCTTGCCCAGCTCGGGCGGCTGCTTGGCTTTCCAGTCATCCAGCAGAGAAATGATCTTATCCTTCATTTCCCTCGGGGACTTGTCCTTGCCGAAATACTTTTCCAGTTCCGCACTATTGATGATCACCTTGTCTACCTCCTTTTTCTCCTGTGACAGAATACCGTCGATCACATCGCCGTTGAGTTTGCCGTCCTTGTCCAGCTCCCGCATTTTCTGTGCCTGCGACAGCGAGGGCGAGGACTGCTGCCCCTCGATGGACACGGCGATATATCTCTGATTTTTGGGACGGATGAATGAGATCTCCACCGCTGGGGTGAACGCCAGCTTTTTCTCGTCCACCATTTTCTGCAAATCCGGCACAAGCTCGGTCAGGCGGATATACCGCTGCACCTGCTTGTAGTTCATGCCGTTGCGATCTCCCACGACCTGCGTGGAGCGTTTTCCGGCGTCCTTGTCCTCCTCGCCGGGGCGGGAGCTTGGTGCTTGATGGCCTCCACCTGCATTTTGAGTGACTGCGCCTTTTCCGTGGGCAAAATGCGCTCACGGTGGCGGAGGTTGTCATCCGTCATGGCGAGGATGGCTTCATCGTCCGTCATGTTGCGGACGATACACGGCATATTCGCAAATCCGGCAAGCTCGCTTGCCCGCTGGCGGCGGTGGCCTGCGATGATCTCATAGCCGCCATCCTCACGGGGACGCACCAGCGCGGGCTGATTGACACCCGCCGCCTTGACCGACTCCACAAGTCCCTGCATCTCCGCATCGTCCCGAACACCAAAGGGTGATTTTTGAACGGATGCAGGTCAGACAGGTTGAGATAGACGATCTCCTCTTTTTCGGCGCGGGTGGCGTCACAAGGCGCAGATGGCTCCGGCGTGACCTCCGCACCAGTGGGAGCGCCGCCCTTATCCACGGCAGGCTTCTCCGGGATGGGCTTGCTTTGGGACTTTTTGTCCCGAGGTTTGGACGGTTTGGCCTTATCGGGAGCAGCCTTGCCATCCTTGGGCGGACGGCCTCTGCCGGGCTTGGCAGCCTTGTCTTTTTCCGTGGGCGGCCTCTGTTTGGCTGCCTTTTTCTCCTCCTTGGCCACCTCGTCACGGGCGGCGGCAAAATCCACCACCTTGCCGGAATGTGCCGGGGCGGGGGTATCCTTGCCGGGATCAGGCGGCTGCGCCTGCTCCTTTTCAGCCTTGGGGACTTCGGGAGCGGCAGGCTCCTCCCCCTCGGCGTGGGTAACAGCGTCGGCGGGATCAGGCACGGCCTCGCCCATTTCAAAGAGTGCCGCCTGTCCCTCGTGCTCCAGCATGACCACCTCTGCATCGGTCAGCGCAGGCTCGGGCGCAGGCTGCTCCGGCACAACGGCATTTTCTACCGTGGGAGCGGGAGCCTCGGCGGGCGGGGCTGCCTCGGGAATGTTTTTCTTATCATCTGCCATTTGCAAACCTCCTTTTGTGGCATGAAAAAAAGCCAGTCCGCAGACTGGCGGGTGATAAAGTACAATAAGTTGCGCAAATTCAAAACGGCATAATAATAGACATGGCTTGCAGGCCTCTGGTAGAATGAAGTTACCACACACCATTCTGAAAGGAGACAGCAAACCATGTCCGAGAAAATTGTACAACTGAACGAGGAAGTAATCAAGGGTCAGCTCAAAGAATTGGTCCGAGGCAGCGTAGAAGAAACGCTGAATGAACTGCTGGAACAGGAGGCGGAGAAACTGACCCAGGCGCCCGCTACGAGCGAAATGAGGCCCGCCAGCTACCGCAGCGGCCACTATGACCGGAACCTTACCACTACCTCCGGAGACGTCACGCTCCATGTGCCCCGTCTCAAGGGTGTCTCTTTTGAAACGGCCATCATTGAGCGGTATCGCCGCCGGGAAAGCAGCGTAGAAGAAGCCCTCATTGAGATGTACCTTGCCGGCGTTTCCGTACGCCGCGTGGAGGATATTACCGAGGCCCTGTGGGGAAGCAAGGTATCTCCAGCCACCATCAGCGAGCTGAACAAGAAGGCCTACGTCCACATTGAGGATTGGCGGAACCGCCCTTTACAGGGGGGCAAATATCCGTATGTCTATGTGGATGGTATCTACCTGCGGCGCAACTGGGGCGGAGAATATGAAAATGTTGCAATTCTGGTTGCAATCGCGGTGAATAAGGACGGATACCGTGAGGTTCTGGGTGCTGCCGAGGGCATGAAAGAGGACAAGGCCAGCTGGGTGAATTTCTTTCAGTGGCTCAAGAGCCGTGGATTGGATGGCGTAAAACTCATTGTTGGGGACAAGTGTCTGGGAATGCTGGAAGCCGTGGGAGAAGTGTTTCCCGATGCCAAATACCAGCGCTGCACGGTTCATTTTTACCGCAATGTGTTTTCCGTTGTTCCTCGCTC
>ENA-OQEN01000012-OQEN01000012.1-human-gut-metagenome-genome-assembly--contig:-NODE-12-length-58786-cov-4.259466_pt1 | contig 58786 bp, 72 predicted proteins | sample MGYA00242791_ERZ504627 | MGnify/ENA primary metagenome ERZ504627 (study PRJEB26092, sample SAMD00036316) | human gut metagenome | host: Homo sapiens | study: EMG produced TPA metagenomics assembly of... | reverse complement strand
TGTCGCCTCGCTTCGTGGTCTTGAGGCCGGCGTCGTATGTGCGATGATCGGGTTCGGACCCGTGCCGATGGCGATGATGACCGTATCCATCTCCATGTCGAATTCCGAGCCCTCGATGGGAATCGGACGGCGGCGCCCGAGGCATCAGGCTCACCGAGCTCCATGCGGATGCAACGCAGGCCCTTGACCCAGCCGTTCTCATCGCCGAGAACTTCAACCGGATTCGTCAGCAGCTGGAAGTCGATGCCCTCTTCCTTGCATGCTCGACCTCTTCTGCACGTGCGGGGATCTCTGCCGCACTGCGGCGATAGATGATCGAGACCTTCTCGGCGCCGAGGCGCAGCGCCGTGCGCGCCGCATCCATCGCGACATTGCCGCCGCCGACGACGGCGACATGGCGGCCGACCTGGATTGCGTCGCGTACTCTGGGAACTTATAGGCCTTCATGAGGTTACAGCGCGTGAGGAACTCATTGGCCGAGTAGACGCCGTTGAGGCTCTCGCCCGGAATGCCCTGGAAGCGCGGCAGGCCGCACCCGTGCCAATGAAGACGGCATCGAAGCCTCTTCCTGCAGGAGCTCATCGACCGTGTAGAGGCGGCCGGCTACTGAGTCGACCTCGATCTTGACGCCGAGCTTCTCGATGTTCTCGATTTCCTTCTTGACGACCGTATCCTTCGGCAGGCGGAACTCCGGGATGCCGTAGGACAGCACACCGCCCGCCTTGTGCAATGCCTCGAAGATGGTCACATCGTAGCCCTTCTTCGCGAGGTCGCCCGCACAGGAGAGGCCGGACGGGCCGGCGCCGATGACGGCGACTTTCTGCGCATCGGCGGCGCGCTCGACCGGCTTGACCTCTTTGTCCGAGGCGAGCTCGCGGTCAGCGACGAAGCGCTCAAGGCGGCCGATGGCGACGGATTCACCGCGCTTCGTGAGGATGCAGTGCTTCTCGCACTGGTTTTCCTGCGGGCAGACGCGGCCGCAGATGGCCGGCAGCGCATTCGACTCCTTGATGGTCGCGATGGCGCCGTCGAAGTCGCGCTCCTTGATCTTGCCGATAAAGGTCGGGATGTCGATTGAGACCGGGCAGCCCTTGCGGCACTGCGGGACCTTGCAGTGCAGGCAGCGCTCTGCCTCGGCCACGGCCGTATCCTCATCGTAGCCAAGGGCCACTTCCTCAAAGTTATGGGCACGGACTTTCGGGTCCTGTACCGGCATCTTGTGTTTCTCGAGAATCAGTGCCATTATTTATCCCCTCCGAGTCCAATGCGGCAGACGTGATCTTTCTCTACGGCTTCCTTGTCGCGGTACATGCGCTGGCGGCTCATGAGGCCCTTGAAATCCACGAGGTGACCGTCGAACTCCGGACCATCGACGCAGGCGAACTTTGTCTCATCGCCGATTGTCACGCGACAGCCGCCGCACATACCCGTGCCGTCGACCATGATTGGGTTGAGCGAGACGACCGTGTGGATGCCGAGGTCACGCGTCGCATCAGCGACGCTCTTCATCATGATGACTGGGCCGATGGCCGTGATCTGTGCAATCTTCTCGCCGCGGTCGACGAGCGCCTGAACCGCATTCGTGACGAAGCCCTTGATGCCGTACGAACCATCGTCTGTCGTCACGAGGACTTCATCCGTCACGGCCTTCATCTCGTCTTCCATGATCAGGATGTTCTTCGTCTTCGCGCCCATGATCGCGATGACCTTATTGCCGGCCTCCTTCATGGCGCGCGCAATCGGATACGTCGGCGCGACACCGATGCCGCCGCCGACGACGACCATCGTGCCATCGAGCTTCGTGATCTCCGACGGGCGGCCAAGCGGACCGACAAAGTCAAGGATGCTGTCGCCAGCCTCGAGAGCCGCGAGTTCCATCGTCGAAGCGCCGATGGCCTGGAACACGATGAGGATGCGGCCCGTCTCACGGTCAAAGTCCGCAATCGTCAACGGGATGCGCTCCCCCTCCTCATTGACGCGCAGCACGATGAACTGGCCCGCCTGTGCTTTTTTCGCCACACGCGGCGCCTCGATGTCCATCGCGTAGACATTCGGCGACCATTCCTCTTTTCTCAAGATCTTAAACATACGTCACTCTCCTATTCTTTTTCCCTGTGATCTTCAGGCAAAGACACCCGCGAGATATGCCTCGAGGTTCGTCTTGATCGGCATCAGGTAGACATTGGCATCTTCGTGCTCAGCGAAGTCCATGACTTCCTTGGCAAATGCTACGCTCCAATCAAGCGTCGGCTCAAAGGCGTGCGGGAAGACAACATGGTTCTTGCGCTCCCAGTAGCTCTGCGACCGCGCACTCATGACAGGCGAGATGCCCCAGTAGACCTCGAGGCCCTGCAGCATGTCCGCATAGACCGAGAGGAAGCGCATGTCAAAGAATGGCTGCGTGAAGAAGCCCGCAGCACCGGCCTGCAGTTTGCGCTTGATGCGATAGAGCTCCTGCGCGAGCGAGCTGCGGTACTGGTCAATGCCCGCGTAGACCTTGACCTCCGGCATCTCCTTGCGGAACTTCCAGATGACGTCGACACTGTTCGTCGGGTAGACCTCGTGCATCATGTCCTGTGGCGGATCGCCCTCGATGACGAGGACCTCGCGGATATCGTGCTCGCGCAGGTAATCCTTCATCGTGAGTTCCTTGTCGAGGTCGATATCCATCGCGCGGATGTGCGGCATCGAGGCCGGGAAATACTCTTTGGCCATCGCGGCGCCCTGCCAGCTGCGTATCGGGAAGCGCAGGAGATCCGGGATGTTGATGACATCAATCTGCTTCTCGAAGCGGCTGAGCAAGGAGAGTTCCCCGCGCAGAGAGTCCTCGTCACGCGGAACAAGTTCTACTGAGATACGTTTCATATATTTCCTCCGGAGTGCATTTGTCTAAAAAAGAACCACATATCAATAATATTGTAAAGTCTTTCTTCGCATTTTGCAAGCGCATCGCTCACACAAAAAGGCCGCCGCAGAGCGGCAGCCTTTGGAGATCTTGTAGGGGGGTAAAGAGCAGGCACGCATCAGAGGACGAGGCCGAGCCATTTCCAATACGTGTTTGTCAAGAGCAGGATGGTCAGGTAGGCCAACACCGTCAGGGGAATGCCCGTCTTGATGAAGTCCTTGACCTCGAACGTATCCGTGCTGTAGGCAATCATGTTCTGCGGCGCGTTGACCGGCAGGATGAAGCCGAAGCAGATAGTGTACTGCAGGATCATGACCATGCCGACGACGTTGAGCGTGATGTTCTCCGACGCGCCCTGCAGGACAGAGATGCAGATTGGGATCATCGCCGACGACAGGGCCGTCGCGCTCGCAAAGCCGAGGTGGATGAGAATGAGGAAGAGCGCGAGGATGGCGATGATGAACGTCGCTGTCGCATCGTAGAGGCCGAAGTGCTGGACGATGACATGCGCAATCCACTCACCCGCTTTCGTCGAGAGGATGGCCGAGCCGAGCTGATGCCGACGCCAAAGAGCAGCAGCGTGCCCCAGTTGATGCGCTCCTGGACTTCCTTCCAGGTCATGATGCCGATGCCCGGCATCATCATCAAGGTAACGGCGACAATCGTCGTCGAGGACGTGTCAAACGGATGGACAATCTTCTCGGTTGCCCAGAAGAAGAGCAGCACGACCGAGATGAACAGCAGCTTCTTCTCGTCCATCTTCATCGGGCCGAGAGCAGCGAGCTCCTGCGCAATCTTCTCTCTGCCGCCCGGTATCTCCTCCATCTCCGGCGGCATGAGCTTCAAGAGGACGAAGTAGAGCAGCACACTCATGATGACGGCAAACGGAGCGGCCGCAATGAACCAGTCGAGCCAGCTGATCGTCGTGCCAAGCTGCTTCTCGATAAAACCGAGCGCGACCATGTTCTGCGCTGCCGCCGTCTTGATGCCGACGTTCCAGATGCTGTCGGCCTGTGCCACGGCAATCAGCATGATGGCAGCGAACTTGCTCTTGCGCGGCACGCCGAAGACGGCGATGATGCCCATGACAATCGGCACCATGCACGAGACGCGGGCCGTCGTGCTCGGCACGAAGAAGCTCAGGACGAAGCGACGCAGATGACACCAGCCAGAACGTGATGTGTCTTAGCGCCGATCTTCGAGAGGACGACGAGCGCGATGCGCTTGTCGAGGCCTGTCTTCATCATCGCCGCCGCGATCAGCAGAGCGGCGCCGACGAGGGCCAGTGCCGTACTCGAGAAGCCGCCCAGCGCCATCTTGAGAGCACCCGACGTGCGAGCGTCTTCGACGGGTTGACCATGTTGGGCGCCGTGCCGAGCAGGAAGGCCATGAGTGACATGATGATGCCCGATGAGACCGGATAAGCGACGGCTCGGTCATCCAGATGATGACCGAGAAGACGAGGATGGCCAGCATGCGATGGCCGGCCGTCGAGAGGTCCGGCGGTGTCGGCACCAAGAGCAGCAAGATGAGCACGAGAAAGCCCACGGGCAGCCCCATGCGGCTCAGATTCTTTTTCATGATGATTCCTCCCCTGGTAAGATGATTGTGTCATATGATTGCAACATAGAAAAAGGGCAGACCTCTGACAGGACCGCCCTTGTCACGACTCGTGCGCCATTGCACTTATATCGTATATTCATATGTACTATGATGAATCTGTATAGATATCATACCGCAGGTTCAGGTAAATGTCAAGTTGTAAACATCACAGTGTGCAGACAATTCTCATGCTAAAAAAGCATCTGTATAACAAAAAGAGCCGCTGCATCGCTAGAATGCAGCAGCTCTTGTCTTTCGTGTCCGTTATCGCAGGACCAACATCATCGACAGGACTCAGAACAGACCCGTGATCTTGCCGTTGACATCGATGTCCATGTTCTCGCAGCCGGATGCTTCGGCAGGCCCGGCATCGTCAGGATGTTGCCCGTCAAGGCGACGATGAAGCCAGCGCCAGCGCTGACGCGGAGCTCTTTGACCGTGATGCGGAAACCAGTCGGGCGGCCGATCTTCGTCGCATCGTCCGACAGCGAATACTGCGTCTTGGCCATGCAGACCGGCATCTTGTCGAAGCCGAGCTCTTCGATTTCCTTGAGCTGCTTCTTGGCTGCCGGCGTGAAGTCGACGCCGTCGCCGCCGTAGATCTCTTTCGTGATCTTCTCGATTTTCTCCGGGATGCTCTCGTTGACATCGTAGATGAAGTGGAAGTCATTCGGCTTCTTTGTCGCCTCGACGACCTTGTCGGCGAGCTCGAGGCCGCCTTCGCCGCCCTTCGCCCAGACTTCCGACAGCGCGACTTCCGCGCCGAGCTCATTGCACTTCTTCTCGACAAAGTCGAGCTCTTCCTTCGTATCCGTCGGGAAGGCGTTGATGGCGACGACAGCCGGCAGGCCGAACTTCTGGATGTTCTCGATGTGCTTCGTCAGGTTGGCGATGCCCTTCTCGAGCGCTGCCATGTCGATTTTGCCGAGCTCCTTCTTGTCGAGTCCGCCGTGCATCTTGAGCGCGCGGACCGTCGCGACGATGACGACAGCATCCGGCTTGAGGCCGGCAAAGCGGCACTTGATGTCGAGGAATTTCTCGGCGCCGAGGTCGGCACCGAAGCCTGCCTCCGTGACGACGTAGTCGGCGAACTTCAGCGCGAACTTCGTCGCCATGACACTGTTGCAGCCATGGGCGATATTCGCGAACGGGCCGCCGTGGATGAAGGCCGGCGTGCCCTCGAGCGTCTGCACGAGGTTCGGCTTGATGGCATCCTTGAAAAGCAGCGTCAGTGCCCTGTGACGCCCAGTTCTTTCGCGCGGATGGCACGGCCCTCGCGGCTGTAGCCGATGACGATCTCACCGAGGCGCTGCTTCATGTCCTCAAGGTCCTTCGCGAGGCAGAGGATGGCCATCATCTCCGAGGCCACCGTGATGTCGAAGCCCGTCTCACGCGGCGTGCCATGTGCCTTGCCGCCGAGGCCGATGACGACATGACGCAGGGCGCGGTCATTGAGGTCGAGCACGCGCTTCCACGTGATGCGGCGCACGTCGATGTCGAGTGCATTACCCTGCTGGATGTGGTTGTCGATGACAGCCGCGAGCAGATTGTGCGCCGTCGTGATGGCGTGGAAGTCGCCCGTGAAGTGCAGGTTGATGTCCTCCATCGGTACGACCTGCGCGTAGCCGCCTCCGGCAGCACCGCCCTTGAGGCCAAAGCACGGGCCGAGCGACGGCTCGCGCAGTGCGACGGCAACCTTCTTGCCCTGGCGGTGGAAGGCGTCAGCGAGGCCGACGCTCGTCGTCGTCTTGCCCTCGCCGGCCGCGTCGGGTTGATGGCCGTCACGAGGATGAGCTTGCCATTCGGCTGCTCCTTGACGCGCTCCCAAGCGGAAAGTGCGACTTTTGCCTTGTACTTGCCATAGAGTTCGAGCTCATCATCGCTGATACCGAGCTTCTCCGCGATCTCCTGGATGGGGCGCATCTCGGCTTCCTGTGCAATCTCAACATCGGTTTTCATTTCTGTACCTCCTGCAGTCTATGAGAAACACTATTTTTATGTTAGGCCCGGAGCTGCATCTCGGCAGCGCGGACAACATTTTCCATGAGCATGGCGACGGTCAGGAGACCGACACCGCCGGGGACCGCGTGATGGCGCCGGCGACCTCTTTGACGGCCTCGAAGTCGACGTCGCGACAAGCTTCTTCGGCGCGATGCGGTTGATACCGACATCGATGACCGTCGCGCCGGGCTTGACCATGTCAGCCGTGACAAAATTCGGGCGGCCGACGGCCGCGACGAGGATGTCCGCCTCGCGCGTGACGGCGGGCAGGTCCTTCGTATGGCTGTGGCAGATCGTGACAGTCGCATTCTTGCCGAGCAACAGATGGAGCATCGGCTTGCCGACGATGTTGCTGCGGCCGATGATGACGGCGCGCTGGCCGTCAATCGGGATGCCGGCGAGCTCGAGCATGCGCAGGCAGCCAAAAGGTGTGCAGGGTACAAGGCCGGGCTGGCCTGTCACGAGGCGGCCAACATTGACGGGATGGAAGCCGTCGACATCCTTCTCTGGGCGGATGCGCTCGAGGATCTCCGACTCATGCGCGGCAATCTGCTCTGGCAGCGGCAGCTGCACGAGGATGCGTGAATCTTTGAGTCGGCGTTGAGCGCATCGATCTTCGCGATGAGCTCGTCCTTCGTCGTCATCTCGGGCATCTCGATGACCTCGGAGTAGATGCCGAGTGCCTCGCACGACTTATGCTTATTGCGCACGTAGACCTGCGAAGCGGGGTTCGAGCCGACGATGATGACGGCAAGGCCCGGCTGCACGCCGTACTGCTCATGAAGCTCTGCCGCTTTCTTCTGCGCATCCTCGCGGAACGCCTGGGCAAAGACCTTGCCCTCCAAAATACGAGCTGACATAGAATCACCTTTCCTATCTCTGAAAAAACAACATCGAATCTATCAGTCAGATATAGAAACTCAGCCAGGTACAGGCGAAGATGGCAACTGAGACGATGCCATTGCGCATGAAGTACCGCTGTGTCACGCGGGAAAAATCCGTCGGGCTCACGATCCGGTGCTGGTAGCAGAGCGTCGCGGCCGCTATGAGGACGCGACGAAGTAGAGCGCCGAGAGGTGCATCATGAAGCCGAGCGCGAGAAGCAGAGGATGCAGATGACGTGCGCCGCCGTGGCGATGCGGAAGGCTCCAGCGCGCCGTAGCTGACAGCCAGCGAATGGAGCCCCTGGCTGCGGTCGAACGCCTCATCCTGCGCGCCGTACATCGCATCGAACGCCCCAATCCAGAGTGCGACGGCCGTGCAGAGCACGATGAGCGGCGCGGTGATCGTGCCGCTGACGCCGACCCAGCCGCCCGCTGGTGCCATGGCGATGGCCAGTCCCAGGAACATGTGCACCCAGCCCGTCACGCGCTTCATGAACGGGTAGATGATGAACGGGATGGCCGCCACAGGCAGCAGGTAGATGCAGATGGGCTGCAGCTGCAGGACCGAGAGCACCATGAGCACGAGGCAGATGACGATGAAGGCGAGTGCCTCGCGCTTCGAGATGCGGCCCGCGACCATCGCGCGGTAGGCCATGCGCGGCTGCTGCTTGTCGTACTTGAGGTCGGCGAGGTTGTCGATGGCCATCGCGGCCGCCCGCCCCGTCGTGATGGCCATCGCAACCCAGAAGAGGTCGATGAGGCGCGGATGGCCATTTGCGGCTAGCACCGCGCCCATGAAGGCGAACGGCAGGTCGAAGATCGTGTGATGCAGGGCGACATTGTTGATGTGTGCTTTGATGGAGATCACTCGAGTCCAAGCTCCTTCCACTTCGCATCGACCTTCGCCTTGATGTCCTCCGACATCGCGATCTCATCCGGCCACTCGCGGCTATGGCCCTCTTCCGGCCAGGTCTTCGTCGCATCGATGCCGAGTTTCGCCCCCCACTTCGCCATCGGCGAGGAGTGATCGAGTACATCGAGCGGGCCCTCGACAATCTCGAGGTCGTGCTTCGCATCGATGTTGTTGAAGACGCGCCAGGCCACTTCGCTGATGTCCTGGACGTCGACGTGCGCGTCGAGACGATGATCATCTTGACGTTCATCATCTGGCCCATGCCCCAGAGCGCATGCATGACCTTGCGCGCCTGCATCGGGTACGACTTCTTGATAGAGACGATACAGCAGTCGTGGAAGACGCCCTCGAGCGGCATGTTGATGTCGAGAATCTCCGGCTGCATCTGCTGCAAGAGCGGCAGGAAGATGCGCTCCGTCGCTTGGCGAGGAAGCAGTCCTCCATCGGCGGCTTGCCGACGACCGTTGCCGAGTAGATGGCGTCCTTACGGTGCGTGATAGCCGTGATGTGGAAGACCGGATAATCGTCGGCGAGGGAGTAGTATCCGTATGGTCGCCGAACGGACCTCGCGGCGCATCTCATCCGTGCGGACATAGCCCTCGAGGATGATCTCCGCCGTGGCCGGCACCTCGATGTCGACCGTCTTGCACTTGACCATCTCAACCGACTTATGGCGCAGGAAACCGGCGAAGACCATCTCGTCGATGTCGCGCGGCAGCGGAGCCGTCGCCGCATACGTCACGACAGGATCTGTGCCGATGGCCACGGCTGCCTCGATGCGCTCGCCACCCTGCGCCTTCATGTCGCGGAAATTCTCCGCGCCGTTCTTGTGGATATGCCAGTGCATGCCCGTCGTCTTGCTATCATACTTCTGCAGGCGGTACATGCCGACGTTGCGCTTGCCCGTCTTCGGGTTCTTCGTGAAGACGAGCGGCAGCGTGACAAACGGGCCGCCGTCATCCGGCCAGCACTTGAGGATGGGGATCTCATCGAGATTCGGGTTCTCCGTCTCGACGACTTCCTGGCACGGCGCGTGCTTGACGTACTTCGGGAAGTTGATCGCACGCTTGATCATCGGGATCATCGTGACGACGCTCATCTTGTTCTGCAGGGAAACGTACGGCAGCTTCATCATCTCGCGCAGCTCGTCCGCGACATCGTCGAGCTTCTCAACGCCGAGGGCCATGGCCATGCGCTCATAGCTGCCGAAAGCATTCATAAGGACCGGCATCTTGGAGCCCTTGACGTTCTCAAAGAGCAGGGCGACATTCTTCTCGCCCTTCATCTTGGACACGCGGTCCGTGATCTCCGTGATCTCGAGCTCTGGGTCTACCTCTGTCTTGATGCGCTTCAGGAGGCCCTTGCTCTCGAGGTCCTCGATGAATTCGCGCAGATCTTTATAAGCCAAAAAAATCTCTCCTTCTCTATCGTATCAATATCATCTGTCCTTGCTGGCCGCGCATCAGCGCCGCAGGATGAACCGCACGATGAAATAACCGACCTCGTAGAGGACGATCATCGGCAGAGCGATCATCGACTGCGTGAAGACATCCGGCGTCGGCGTAATGATAGCACCAGCGACGAAGGCCAAGAAGACGACGATGCGCTGGTACTTCTTGAGCATGGCCGAGGTCAGGATGCCCATCTTGCCGAGGATCGTGATGATGAGCGGCAGCTCGAACACGAAGCCGAACGGCAGCACGAATGTGATGACGAAATCAAAATACTTGTTGACGGAAAAGAGTGCCTCGAGCTCGGCATTGCCAAAGCCCATGAAGAAGCGGATGCCCGCCGGCAAGACCAGGAAAAAGGAAAAGGCCAGTCCCGAAAAGAACAGGATGACCGATGTCGGCACGATGATGCCGAGCACCATGCGCTCCTTGGCCGTGAGGGCCGGCAGGAAGAAGCGCCACACCTGATAGAAGACGATGGGCAGCGCCAAGAGGAAGCCCGCCACGACGGCCACCTTGAGATAGGTGAAGAACGCCTCAGACGGCTGCATGTAGTAGAGCTTGCCCGCCGGCAAAGTCAGATAATGCATGATCTCGTCGATGAAGTAATATCCGACACAGCTGCCAAGCCGATGGCAACGAGGCATTTGATCAGGCGGCTGCGCAGTTCCGTCAGATGCGCCACGAGCGACATCGTGCGTCATCATCCACCTGCGCCGCCTCGGCGCTCTCCGCGGCATCGCTTCTCTGCTGCGGAGCTTCTATTTCTTCATATTGTCTTTCTTCTGCCATTTCTGCCATGCGTCCTTTTTACCCCGATCACTTCTGCTCATCCTTCTTGGCAGGGACTTCCTTCGTCTCTGCCGTCACGTTGACCATCTTGTCGTCCTTCTTCGCATCTTCGTCGTTGCTGGCCGACTTGAATTCACGGATGCTCTTGCCGAGCGCCTTGCCGACATCCGGCAGCTTGCCCGGTCCAAAGATGACAAGGCCGATGATCAAGATGAGCACGAGTTCCGGTACACCTAATCCAAACATGATAGTTCCTCCTAAACACAATACGAATTCATATACCTCTATTATACATGCTGCCTTTGTGGCTGGCCAGTTCTGATTCTTGATTGTCCCTATAGGATGTACTTATGCTTCCATAAACGGGCAATAAAAACGGGCGCAAGAGTTGCGCCCTGCTTTCAGACTGCTTTGTTCTCTTTGCCCGCGGACTCCTGCTTCGCCTTCGTCTCGGCGATCTGCTGGCGCACGCTCTCCTGCGTCGGCGCTTCGTAAGCAGGTGCCTCCGGTGCTTTCGCTTCCGGTGCCTTGGCAGTTTCTGGCTGCGGCTTGGCTGGACTCTGCGGCGCGGCTGCGGCCGGCGTCGCGTTCTGCTCTACTGCCTGCGGCTTCGGGGCTGCTGCTGGCGGCTGCGGCGGGGTCTCCGGCGCGTTGATCGCCTGCGACAGCGCATTCGACGCCTTGCGGAATTCACGGATTCCCTTGCCGAGCGTGCGTCCCATCTCCGGTAGCTTGCCGGGACCAAAGACGATGAGCCCGATGATCAGAATGAGCACGAGCTCCGGTACACCAATTCCAAACATACTGTTCCTCCATCTACTTTTTCACGATGTCCGTGCGGTCAAAAATCGCGGTCGCCGATGAAGTCGGCCACCATCTCATACGCTTCGCGAATGTCCTCTGGCAGGCTGTCCGGCAAGGCCGACTTGGCACGCGCGAGGTACTCATCGGCCTTCGCCTTCGCGAAGTCGACGCCATCCGTCGCCTTGACGATGGTGAGCGCGCGCTCGACCATCGCATCCGTCATATCCATATCCGTGACAATGGCTTCGAGCTCCTTGGCGTCGGGGCTCGTCTCGAGTGCCCGAATGACAGGCAGCGTCACGATGCCTGGCGAATGTCGTTGCCGGCAGGTTGCCGATCTTCTCCGTCGTCTGCTCGATGTCCAAGAGGTCATCCGTGATCTGGAAGGCCATGCCGATGCAGTGGCCGTACTCCGCGAGCTTCTCAGCCGCTTCCTTGTCCATGCCGCCGACGAGTCCGCCGAGCTCGCAGCAGATCTCGAGGAAATCCGCCGTCTTCTTCTGGATGCGCTCGTAGTAATCCGCCATGCCGCGCGAGGCTGATAGACCGCGTGGTCCTGGATGATCTCACCGACGCTGAGGTTGCAGACGAGCTCAGCGAGGCGCTTCGAGACGTAGTCGCCGTAGCCCGCCTCCGCGAGCAGCGCGAACGCTCGCGCGAAGATGTAATCGCCCGAGAGAATGGCCACCTGGTTGTTCCAACGCGCATTGGCCGTCGCCGCGCCGCGGCGCGTGTCGGCCTCATCGATGACATCGTCGTGAACCAGGGATGCCGTGTGGATGAGCTCCAAGGCTTCTGCCAAGGCAGGACATGCGGCAGGTCAAAGCCTTTGCCACCACGGGCCGAAAGCAGGCAGAGCGCCGGCCGGATGCGCTTCCCGCCCGACGTCACGAGATGCATACCGACTTCCGTCACCAGTTCATTCGTAGAAGTCACGGCCTCCTGCAGGCCCTGCTCCAGTATTTCAAGATCTCCCTTTATGACATCAAACATCTGGTTTGACAAATCAATCACCTACAAAATTCTTACTTTTATTTATAATGCATAACACATTCTATAATTCTACTACAGAATGCTCAATTTGTCATCGGAAAAACTCACAAGAAAAGCCTTCCCGGATAGCAGGAAGACTTTTTCTTATCAACTAGCGGCGCCGATATGGGGAGCGATGCCGATATGCCTTGGGCTTGCCGAGAATCTCGGCCATAACGATGGACTGCTGCACCTGCTCTTTCGTGAAGCGCGGCAGGATATTCTCGCTTGGCCTGCTCTTTTTGAGGCCGGCCTGCTTTTCATAGGCGGCCTCTTCTTCAGCGCGGATGGCGGCTTCTTCTTTCTGGCGCTTCGCTTCGTACGCTGCAGCACGCGCCTTGTCGGCCATCTCTTCGCGGTAGCCTCGAGCATGTCCTGCATCTTAGTGCCGGGCTCACGATAGACGCCGCCTTCGTCCGTCGCGCCCTTCGGCAGCGGGGCTCCCTTGATATCGGGGATCTCGAAAGGAAGGTTCCCCTCCTTCTTCGCCGTGCCCCAAGGTGAGGGCATCGGCGGCGGCAACTTGCTGCCTTCATCCCGCGGCGGGAAGGGCCGCGGCATTTTCTGGGGCGGCTTCTTCTTGCCGAGCTTATCGCTGAGGATAGCCATGACGACAAACAAGATGATGACCAATACGGATGAATCCATCCCGACTCCCCCTTTCTCGCTTTATTGGGCCGCGTCTCTTCGCGCGGCTCTCTGCATGTATTCCACTCATTTCACCGGCTGCGTCGGGCGCATCTTGTCGTCCGCACCGGCCGTGCTGATGGCGTTACGCATGTCGGTATCTGCCTGCACGTTGTTTAGATTGTAATAGTCCATGACGCCGAGGCGGCCTTCGCGCAGTGCCTCCGCCATCGCATGCGGACTTCGGCCTGTGCTTCGACGACCTTCGCCTCCATCTCCTGCGTGTAGGCCTTCATCTCCTGTTCTTTGGCCACAGCCATCGCGCGGCGCTCCTCCGCTTTGGCCTGCGCGATGCGCTTGTCAGCCTCGGCCTGATCAGTCTGGAGCTCAGCGCCGATATTGCGCCCGACGTCGACGTCGGCGATATCGATGGAGAGAATCTCGAAGGCCGTGCCGGCATCGAGTCCTTTGCCGAGCACCGTCTTACTGATGTCGTCTGGGTTGGCGAGCACGTCGTTGTGGCTCTCGGACGAGCCGACCGTCGTGACGATGCCTTCGCCGACGCGCGCGATGATGGTCGGCTCACCAGCACCGCCGACGAGGCGGTCGATGTTGGCGCGCACGGTGACGCGCGCCTTGATCTTGAGCTCGATGCCGTTGCGCGCGACGGCCGAGACGACCGGTGTCTCGATGACCTTCGGGTTGACGCTCATCTGCACGGCTTCCAGCACATCACGGCCCGCGAGATCGATGGCGGCCGAGCGCTCGAACGGCAGAGGGATCTGGGCGCGGTGCGCCGCAATCAGCGCGTCGACAACCTTGTCGACATTGCCGCCCGCGAGGTAGTGCGCCTCGAGCTGGTTGACCTGCACGTTGAGCCCCGCCTTATTGGCCTTGATGAGCGGCAGGATGATCTTTGCTGGCGGCACGCGGCGCATGCGCATGCCGACGAGCGTGATGATGCTGACGTGGACATCCGCAGCCAGTGCCGAGATCCAGAGACCGAGCGGCACGAAGTGCAGGAACACCATGATGGCTGCGACAATGAGCACGAGAATGAACGCGGATGTGATCAGTGATGCCATAAAAAAACCTCCTATAGTAGATCAACCTGAATCAGGCCTGCTCCTTCGTCGGCGCTTGGGGCTCTGCTCCACGCGGCGCACGACGACGCGGCTGCCCTGTACGGCGACGACCTGGACGAGCTCGCCCTTCGGATGAACGCGCCTTCCGAGACGACGTCGACGGGGTGGCCGGCGAGCAGCGCGAACCAGACGGACGCAGCTCTGTCAGCACTTTGCCGCGCTCACCGACGAGATGCGGCTCCTCCACCACGCTGACATAGCCGCGCTTGCTCGTCGACTGGTCCTTGAGCACGAACCGCTTCCAGAGACGGCTCGCGGGCAGCTGATTGACGACCAGCGCAAAGACGCCGATGGCCGCCACGAGTGCGAGGATCAGGACGGTCACAGCGGCGAAGTTGCCGCCGAGTGCCATGACGAGGCTGTAGAGCATGGCCGCCACGCCGACGCCGGCCAAGAGGCCCACCGTCGGCAACAACATCTCGACGATGATGCAGAGGATGCCGCCGAGGAACAGCCCAATCTGGAAGAGGTCCGCCGCGCCCTTGACGTACTGGCTGCCCCAGAACACACCGGCCGCGACGAGTCCGAATATGATGCCGGCGCCTGTGCCGCCCGTCTTGACCTCGACGAGTATCGCCAGGAACATGATGGCGAGCAACAGGACCTGCAGGGCAGACATGGTGATATCCATAAGAAATCCTCCCTTCTGCAAGGAATCTGCAAGAAAGACGAAAGATACAGTAACATACGGTAGTCGGTAGTTGTTCTTTCTTCATGTTAAGATTCGACAAGGCATTCCCAAAAACCTTTTCTATGCGACAAGAAGCCGGTCAGCGCGCAAAAAAGGCTGCCACTTGCGTGACAGCCTTTGCATACGACTTGCCGTGAGCCGCTCAGCCTGCAGCATGCTACGGACGATCGTGTTGACGAGCTTGCCGTCGGCACGTCCCTTGACCTTCGGCATCAGCATGCCCATGACCTTGCCCATGTCCTTCGGCGTCGAAGCGCCCGTCTTCTCGACGGCTTCCTTGACGAGCGCGCGGATCTCATCTTCCGAGAGCTGTGCCGGCAGATACGGCATGAGCACATCGATCTCGGCCTGCGTCTTGGCGACGAGGTCCTCGCGGCCGCCCTTCTTGAACTCCTCGATGGAGTCCTTGCGCATCTTGACTTCCTTGCTGATGACGCCGATGACGTCCTCATCGCTGAGCTCCTTGTGGCCGCCATCGATCTCGGCCTGGCGGATGGCACCGCGCACGAAGCGGATGACCGACAGGCGGTCCTTATCGTGGCTCTTCATGGCTTCTTTCATATCAGCTGTGAGCTGTTCTTTGATCGACATGATTATCTTCCTCTCTTCTCAATATAAAAAGGCACCCGCGAATCTCTCAACTCGCAGGCGCCTTGCGCAAATGACGGATTAACCTCTGTACTTGCGTTTACGAGCTGCCTCAGACTTCTTCTTGCGGCGAACGCTCGGTTTCTCGTAATGTTCACGTTTTCTCACTTCAGCAAGCGTGCCAGCCTTCTGGGACATACGCTTGAAGCGGCGGAGAGCACTATCGATCGATTCGTTTTTACCAACTTTGATTTCGTTTGCCATCTATTTTCCCCCCCTCCACTTAACATGGGAGTTTGTGTCGTTAGAATTACACCACACCATTATACAGCAGGGCGCAAGTCACTGTCAACACTCTCCGAAAGTTTTAGAGACTGCACCATGGCTCAGCCTGGGGGCCATTGCATAGAGCGGCCGCCAAGGAGGTGGAAATGCAGATGCTTCACGGTCTGACCGCCTTCCTCGCCCGTGTTCGCCACGACGCGGAAGCCTTTTTCGGCAATGCCGAGCTTCTGAGCAAGCTCCGGGATGACATCGACGAGGATGTGCGAGACGAGCGCCTTGTCCTCTTCTTTGAGGGCCAACAGGCTCTGACGTGCTTCTTCGGGATCACGAGGACGTGCTGCGGTGCCTGCGGTTCCAGATCGCGAAAGGCCACGACCATGTCATCTTCATAGACCAGCGTAGAAGGGATCTCCTTCTGTGCAATCTTGCAAAAGATACAATCTGCCATCTTCATTCACCTCCTTTGACGTAAATGGCACAAAACGGGCGTTCAACGCCCATCTATTAAGACAATATTCGCCGCGATTTGCGGAAAACCTTCTTCTTTCGAAAAAAATCTATCCGCTTTTTCTCGCGTCAAATGATCAGTGCACACAGTGCGCCCAGACGCCATCGCGCCAGAGCTTGTCAATCTGCACCTTGTAGATTGCGCCGCATTCGACCGCATCGTCGGTGTAGACGCGGATGTAGTTGTCCGTCAGGCCATCCGTGATGCCATCCTTTGTCGTCTCGAACAGCACACGCATCTCGCGGCCGATGAAACTCCGGTGGAATTCCTCTGCCTTGCGGTCGGCCAAGGCCTGCATGCGGTGCACGCGCTCCTTCTTGACGGCTTCATCCACCTGATCCTTGCGCGCAGCGGCCGGCGTGCCCGTGCGGCGCGAGTACGGGAAGACGTGCATGCGGGCAAAGTTCATCTTCTCGACGAACGCGAGGCCCTGCTCGAAGTCATCTTCCGTCTCGCCGGGGAAGCCGACGATGATATCCGTCGAGATGGCGACGCCCGGCACCTCTTCCTCGATGTGCTCGATGAGACGCGCGAACTCTTCCGTGTCATAGTGACGGTTCATATCCTTGAGTACCTTGTCGGAGCCGGCCTGCAGCGGCAGGTGGAGATGGGCGCAGAAGCGCTCGTCCCCGCGGATCAGCGCGAAGAGCTCCGGCGAGAGCTCGATCGACTCGAGCGAGCCGAGGCGCAGGCGCTTGAGTCCCGGCACAGAGAGCACCTCGCGGCAGGCATCTGCCAGCGTGATGTCGCCTGACAGGTCGCGGCCGTAGGCGCCGAGGTGGATGCCCGTCAACACGATTTCCTTGAAGCCCATGGCGACGAGCTTCTCCGCCTCGCGGCGCACGTGCTCCGGCAAGCGCGACTTGACGGGGCCGCGCGCGTACGGGATGATGCAGTACGAGCAGAAGTTCTGGCAGCCGTCCTCGATCTTGAGGAACGCGCGCGTGCGCTCGGGACTGTCGTAGAGCGGGATGTCCTCGAAGGTCTTCGCCTGCATGATGTCCGTGATCGTGCCCTGGATGCCGTCTTCCTGCATGGCCTTCTCGACGTAGTCGACGATGTGTGCGCGCTCCTTCGTGCCGAGCACGACGCGCACGCCCTCGATGGCCCGGATCTCCTCCGGTGCGACCTGTGCGTAGCAGCCGCAGACGGCCACGATGGCCTGCGGGTTCTCGCGGTGCGCGCGGCGGATGATCTGACGGCTCTTGCGATCGCCGAGGCTCGTGACCGAACACGTGTTGATAACATAGACATCTGCGCATGCATCAAACGGCACGACTTCATAGCCGCGCTGTTTTGAAAAGGCCTTCCATCGTCTCTGTCTCGAACTGATTGACCTTGCAGCCGAGTGTGGTCAAAGCAACTTTCAACTTCCTAAATCTCCTTTTTCATACTGTACAATGCTGAGTCCCGCAATGGCCGCCGTCTCGGCACGCAGGATGCGCGGCCCGAGCGTGACGCTCTGCCCGCCGGCCTTGACGACAGCTTCGGCCTCTTCGAGCGTGAAGCCACCCTCTGGCCGATGAGCAGCAGATAGCGCTCCGACGTCGTGCGCTGCAGGCACTCCCGCATCGAGACATTCTGCTCGTTCTCGTAGCAGAACAGAAACTCCGAATCCATATCATCCTCGTACCAGGCATGGCAGAGAAATTGCTGGAGCGGCTCGATTGGCATCACCTTGACGAGTGCCGTGCGCCCGCACTGCTTGGCCGCCTCATCGGCAATCTTCTGCCAGCGCTGCTGGCGCTGGACAGCCTTCTTGCTGTCGTAGCGCACGACACAGTTGTGGCTCGCGACCGGCACAATGCAGTTGACGCCGAACTCGACGGCCTTCTGCACGACAAAGTCCATCTTGTCGGCCTTCAGGAGGCAGACGGCCAGGACGAGCCGGATGGGTGACTCCGTATCCGCATCGAGGCGCTCCACGAGCTTCATCGTCACCGCGTCCGAGGTAAAGCCCGTCATCTCCATGCGCGCGACCTGGTTCTCATCATCGACGACGATGACTTCCTGCCCCGGTTTTGCCCGCATAACGTGCATGAGATGATGCGCATCCGCACCGCGGATCTCGATGGTATCCGCGAGGATGCCCTTGTAGAAGAGTCGTCTCACTTTGCATCCCCCCGGCTGATGACCATTGCCGCCCAACCGTTCTCCTCGATGACCTTGTCGATGGCAAAGCCGTGCGCGAGCGCCGCCTCGGTCACGTCGGCCACGCGCTCATCATGATGCCCGAAGCCAGCAGGTGGCCGCCCTCGGCCAGATGCTCGTCGAGCTCGTCGAACAGACGGATGACGATATCTGCGATGATGTTGGCGATGATGAGGTCCGCCTTACCCGTGAACGCCTTCAGGAGGTCCGAGACGCCCGTCGTCACGCGGTCCTCGACGTGATTGCGCTCGACATTCTCCTGCGCGACCGTGGCCGCCGTGCGGTCGTAGTCCATCGCGACGACCTCGCCGGCTCCGAGTTTCGCCGCCGCCACGGCCAGCACACCGGAGCCCGTGCCGACGTCGAAGACGCGCATGCCGCCCTTGACGGCCGATTCGAGCTCGCGGATGCACATGGCCGTCGTCGGATGCGTGCCCGTGCCGAAAGCAGCGCCAGGGTCGAGGTCGATGACGATGTCGTCGGGGCTCGCCTCGTAGTCCTCCCAGGCCGGCTTGATGACGATGAGGCCGCCGACTTTTTCCGTGTGAAAATACGCTTTCCAGTTGTCTGCCCAGTCCTCGTCCTGTACCGTGTGCCATTCAATCCGGCACGACTGTGCGTCAAAGCCATCAATCTTGGCGAGGTCCTGGACGCGCTGCTCAAACGTGCGCAGGCGGTCGTCGAGGTCTTCGTCGACAGGCAGGTACGCCTTGATTGTCACGACATTCGTCTGCTCGGCTTTCGGCAGGTCGGAGTAATCAAAAAGTCCACTCTCGATATAACTGTTGAGTTCCTCTGGATCTTCGATGACGACACCAGAAGCACCGACATCGTGAAAGATCTCCGCAACGAGGTCGGTCTCCTCGTGTGATGTCCGGATACTGACTTCAGCCCATTTCAAAGCACATCGCCCTTTCTTTCTCTAAGTCTCTTCATTATAGGGGATAAGTCTGTAAAAAACAAGGGAATCCATCACCGTGCCTGCCTCCCATCGTCATGCACGGCACTGCCGATGCGCTCGCAGAGCTTCTCGATGTAGCGGCCGGCATAGCGGCTGAGCTTGATGTGGGCATGCGTCAGGTAGCCGATTTCCATGAAGTCGTCGACGAGCAGCGGCCGCGCGATGATTTCCTCCCCGTTGAGTTCCTCATTGATGATGCCGCTCGAGATGGTGTAGCCGTCGAGGCCGATGAGCAGGTTGAAGAGCGTCGCCCGGTCCGTGACGATGATGTCCTTGCACACAGGCAAGGTGCTCTGGATCTCCTCGGCGTAGTAGAAGGCATTGTGGGAGCCCTGCTCGTACGAGAGGCGCGGATAGTCCGCGAGGTCTTCGAGGCGGATGGCCTCCTTCTTCGCCAGCGGATTCTTCTTGCTGATGAAGACATGCGGCTCCGCGCGGTAGAGCGGCGTGAAGCGCAGGCCGTGGTCGAGGATGGCGCGCCTCACGATCGTCTCGTTGGCCGGATTGAGGTAGAGCACGCCGACCTCACTGCGCAGGCCGCCAACATCCTCGAGGATCTTGTAGGTCTCCGTTTCGCGCATGTGAAATTCGTACTCCTTACCCTTGTACTCGCGCAGCAGGTCGACGAAAGCCTCGACGGCAAACGAATAGTGCTGCGACGAGACGCAGAAGAGCTGCTTCTTCGCCCGCTTCTTGCCGTAGCGCTCCCGGATCATCGCCTCCTGCTCGAGCATCTGACGCGCATAGGCGAGGAATTCCTCGCCCTTGACCGTCAGCGTGATGCCCTTGTTCGTGCGCCGGAAGATCGTGATACCGAGCTCTTCCTCCAGTGCGTGGATGGCGGCCGTCAGGCTCGGCTGCGTGATGAAGAGCCGCTGCGCCGCCTCTGTGATGGAACCTGATGAAGCGGCCTCCACGACATAGCGAAGCTGATTGAGTGTCATCTTGTTCTCGTCCTCCCTTTGTTGTCTGATCCATCTGCTCCATCATACCACGGAGCATCTCACTTTGCCATAGAGTGAATCTATGGCAAAGTGCCCGTTTTAAATATTTTTCAACGGACGCCTTTTGCGGTAAAGTAGAGCCATCAACCGATTCGGTCCACAAAAACAAGGATTCATCTCGTATACATTCAGGAGGTCATCATCATGAGCAAACATCCTTCCACACCGTTCCGCTTCGATTACGTCGCAGTTTCCTGCGCCCCGCAAGGCTCAAGGAAGCACGCCAGAAGTTTTCTGAGCAGGCCATCTCCGCCGATGAGCTCAAGACCGTCGAAGACGACTGCATCCGCGAGCTCGTCGCCAAGCAGAAGGCGGCCGGCTATCACGTCATCACCGACGGCGAGTTCCGCCGCGCGACCTGGCACCTCGACTTCATGTGGGGCTTTCAGGGCATCGCACATGAGAAGACCGACAAGGGCGTCTGCTTCCACGGCGAACCGGCCCTGATCGACGACACCTGGCTCACGGGCCCGCTCTCTGCCGAGAACCATCCGTTCGTCGAGCACTTCAAGTTCGTGCACGCACTCGAGGACGAGAACACCGTCGCCAAGCAGACGATCCCGGCACCGGCCCAGTTCTTCCAGCAGATGATCCTGCCCGACAACATCGAGCGCACGCGCAAGGTCTACGCGACGGATGAGGCGCTCATCGAGGCCATCGCCGCGGGCTACCGCACGGTCATCTGCGACCTCTACGCGGCGGGCTGCCGCAACCTGCAGTTCGACGACTGCACCTGGGGCGTGCTTGCCGCCGGCGGCAAGAAGGGCGGCAAGTTCGCCTACGTCGAAGGCTCCGACCTCAAGAAGCTCGCTGAGCAGTTCGTGACGGTCAACAACCTGGCCATCGAGGGAAGCCCCGACGACCTCGTCATCAACACGCACGTCTGCCGTGGCAACTACCACTCCGTCTACTTTGCCAGCGGCGCCTACGACCCGATTGCGACCCGCTCTTCACGCGTGAGAACGTCAACGCCTACTACCTCGAGTTCGACGACGAGCGCTCCGGCGGCTTTACGTGTCTCAAGGATGTCACGCCGGGCAAGAAGGTCGTGCTCGGCCTCATCACGACGAAGCGTCCAGAGCTCGAGGACAAGGCAGCCATCATCGCCCGCATCCACGAGGCGGCCAAGTACGTGCCACTCGAGAATCTCTACCTGAGCCCGCAGTGTGGCTTTGCCTCCTGCGAGATCGGCAACAAGCTCACGGAAGAGCAGCAGTGGGCCAAGCTCGCTCTCGTCAAAGAGATTGCCGAGGAAGTCTGGGGATAAGCAACAGGCAAAAATACGGCTTTGCGATGGATTTCGCAAAGCCGTATTTTTATTTCTTGAAGAAGCGCTTGAGGTCGTCGAGAAAGCTCTTCTGCTCCGGATTGACCTTGTCGCCGCTAATCTCGCCGAACTCGCGCAGGAGTTCTTTCTGGCGTGCAGAGAGGTTCTGCGGCGTCAGCACCTTGATGTGGACGAGCTCGTCGCCGCGTCCCGAACCACGCAGGAATGGGATGCCGTGGTTACGGATGCGCAGGACCTTGCCCGACTGGATGCCAGCGGGGATCTTGAGGTCGACGGGACCGTCGAGTGTCGGCACCTGCACCGAGCCGCCGAGCGCGGCCTGCACGAAGGTGATCGGCACTTCGACGATGACATCATTGCCCTGCCGCGTGTAAAGCTTGTGCGGCTTGACAAAGATGTAGACGTAGAGGTCGCCGTAGCCGCCGCCATTGCGGCCCGCTTCGCCGGCACCCGACAAGCGGACGCGCGACCCCTGGTCGACGCTTCGGGATCTTGACCGTGACCTTCGAGGTCTCGCGCTTGCGGCCCGTGCCGTGGCAGTCCTTGCACGGCGTCTTGACGATTTTGCCCGTGCCGTGGCAATGCTGGCAGGTCTGCGTGCTCATCATGCGGCCAAAGGCCGTGTTGCGCACGACCTGCTGCTGGCCCGTGCCGTGACAGTGCGGGCAGGTCTCCGGACTCGTCCCCGGAGCAGCGCCCGAGCCATGGCAGGTCGTGCACTCGACCGTGCGCGGCACCTCGAGCTCCACCGTCTTGCCGAAAGCAGCCTCTTCAAAGGTGATGGAGAGGTCGTAGCGCAGGTCATTGCCGCGCTCCGGGCCCGGCTGACGCGCATGGCGGGCACCGGCACCGCCGAAGAACATGTCGAAGATATCGCCAAAGCCCTCGCCGCCGGCACCTCCGCCGAAGCCGCCGAAATCACTGAAACCACCGAAGCCGCCAGCACCGGCGCCACTAAAGCCGCCCGTACCGTCAAAAGCTCCTGCACCGAACTGGTCGTACTGCGCGCGTTTCTTCGGATCCTTCAGGACATCGTAGGCTTCATTGATCTCCTTGAACTTCTCCTCTGCCTCTTTCGGGTTGTCCGGATTGAGGTCTGGATGATACTTGCGGGCCAGCTTCTTATAGGCACGCTTGATCTCCTTTTCATCCGCGCTCTTGTCAACGCCCAGCACTTCATAATAATCGCGTTTTTCGCTCACGTTGCACCATCCTTACAGAAAAATTGGGAGTCTTGAGGGAGCCGCCAAGCGGTCCCCCATAGCTCCCAACCTTCAATCCATCATCTGCTTATTTCTTGTCGTCTTTGACTTCCGTGTAGTCCGCATCGACGACATCATCATCATCTTTCTTCTGCTGCTGAGCGCCCTGGGCGTTCTCGCCGCCAGCCTGAGCACCCTGTGCGCCCTGCGCACCAGAAGCCTGTGCCTGCTGATAAGCAGCGGCGCTGAGCTCGTAGAGCGGTTTCTGCAGCGCTTCGGTTGCCTTCTTGATGGCTTCCGTATCGTTGCTCTTGATGGCCTCTTTGACCTTCTCGCAAGCAGCCTTGACTTCCGATACCTTGCCGGCATCTGCCTTGTCGCCGAGCTCTTTGATCGTCTTCTCAGCCTGATAGACCAGGTTGTCGGCGTTGTTCTTCGCGTCGATGGCTTCCTTCTGCTTCTTGTCTTCTGCCTCATGAGCCTTGGCTTCATTGACCATGCGGTCGATGTCTTCCTTGCTCATGCCGCTGTCCGACTGGATCGTGATCTTCTGCTCTTTGCCCGTGCCGAGGTCCTTAGCGGAGACATGCACGATGCCGTTGGCATCAATATCGAAGGAAACTTCGATCTTAGGTACTCCACGCGGAGCTGGCGGGATATCCGTGAGCTCGAAGCGGCCGAGCGTCTTGTTGCCGGCAGCCATCTCACGCTCGCCCTGCAGGACGTGGATATCGACGGACGGCTGGTTATCGGCAGCCGTCGAGAAGATCTGGCTCTTGTGCGTCGGGATCGTCGTATTGCGCTCGATGATCTTCGTGCAGACACCGCCGAGCGTCTCGATACCGAGGGAAAGCGGCGTGACATCGAGGAGCAGGACGTCCTTGACTTCACCGACGAGTACACCGCCCTGGATGGCAGCACCGACGGATACGCACTCATCCGGGTTGACGCCCTTCGACGGCTCTTTGTGCAGGATATTGCGGATAGCATCCTGGACAGCCGGGATACGGGACGAACCGCCGACGAGGATGATCTTGTCGATGTCGTCAGCCGTGAGGTCTGCATCGGCCATAGCCTTGCGCGTCGGGCCCATCGTGCGCTCGACGAGGTCGCTCGTGAGCTCATTGAACTTTGCGCGCGTCAGCGTGAGGTCGAGGTGCTTCGGGCCCGAGGCGTCCGCCGTGATGAACGGCAGGTTGATGTTCGTCTGCGTCATGCTCGAAAGCTCGATCTTGGCCTTCTCAGCAGCTTCCTTGAGGCGCTGTGCAGCATCTTGTCCTGCGAGAGGTCGATGCCGTTCTCCTGCTTGAATTCGCCGACCATCCAGTCGATGATCTTCTGGTCGAAGTCATCGCCGCCGAGGTGCGTATCGCCGTTCGTGGCCTGGACTTCGAACGTGCCTTCCGAGAGCTCGAGGATCGAGACATCGAATGTGCCGCCGCCGAGGTCGAAGACGAGAATCGTCTCATCCTTGTCCTTGTCGAGGCCGTAGGCAAGCGCTGCTGCCGTCGGCTCGTTGACAATACGCAGGACATCGAGGCCTGCAATCTTGCCGGCGTCTTTCGTTGCCTGGCGCTGGCTGTCGTTGAAGTAAGCCGGGACCGTGATGACGGCCTGCGTGACCGTCTCACCGAGGTATGCTTCTGCATCGCCCTTGAGCTTCTGCAGGATCATGGCCGAGATTTCCTGCGGCGTATAATCCTTGCCATCAATCGTGACCTTGTAGTTTGGGTCGCCCATGTGGCGCTTGATGGACGAGATCGTGCGGTCCGGGTTCGACACAGCCTGGCGCTTTGCCAGCTGGCCGACGAGGCGCTGACCATCTTTCGTGAAGCCGACGACAGACGGCGTGATGCGGCTGCCTTCCGGGTTCGTGATGACGGTCGGTTCGCCACCTTCCATGACGGATACGACGGAGTTCGTCGTACCTAAATCGATACCAATTACTTTAGACATGGTAACATCCTCCTAAACTGTATGTAAAAACTTGAATCATCTATGTTATTGATCAGGCCGCTCAGTTGGAGACGACCTGGACCATGCTCGGACGGATGACGCGGCCTTTGACCATGTAGCCCTTCTGGAGCTCCTGGGCGACCGTGTCGTCTTCTTTTTCGGGGTCTTCGACCCGCATGACGGCCTGATGGAAGTTCGGATCGAACTTCTGGCCGACGGCTTCAATCTGCTCGAGGCCGTTCTTCTTGAGGACTTCCTGGAACTGCGTGAAGATCATCTCGACGCCCTTCTGGAAGCCTCCACATCCTTTGTTTCGGCCGCCATGGCGCGCTCGAAGTTGTCGAGCAGCGGCAGCATGTCCTTGCAGAAATTCTGCGTGACAACGGCAGAGATCTCTTCACGTTCCTTCGCCGAGCGGCGGCGGAAGTTGTCGAAATCTGCCTGGAGGCGCAGCAGGCGGTCCTTCTTTTCCTGAAGGTCACCCGTGAGCTTCTCGACCTGGCCCTTGAGGGCCTCGATCTCCTCCTGCATGGCAGCTGCCTCGCTGGCGGCTTCCTCCGGAGCTTCCTCCTCGGAGCCCTCGGCAGCATCTTCCTGCGCGGCTTCCGCCTCGTCGATTTCCTGCTGCATCTCCTCCAGCTTCTGCTCATCCTTCTTCTTCATTTCATCTTTGATAAATGATGGCAAATGATCACCTCTTCACTCAATTCCGGGAACCCTGCGGCTCTACCAGTGGAACCGCTTGATGACTTCAGTCAGATTGGAATTCATGTATTCGAGCAGGCTCATGGCCTTCGCGTATTCCATGCGCGTCGGTCCGAGCACTGCGATCGTGCCCAAGAGCTCTCCATCGAGATGGTACGTCGCGGTGATGATGCTGCTGTCCTTGAAGTGGCTGTCCTCGTTCTCCTGGCCAATCGTGACCTCGAGGCCGTCCCCCATATGGGCGTGCAGCACATCCTTCATGAGCTCTTCCTTCTCGAGCACCAACAGCGTCTCCTTGACCTTCTCCACGTCGTGGAACTCCGGCTGCTCGAGCATCTGCGTCGTACCGCCGAGGTAGAGGCGCTCCCGCTTGCCCGAATCGAGCGCGCGGTTGATGACCTCAAGAGCTGACTCGTAGAGCGGCTCATCCTGGATCTCATCGCGTATCTTCGCGAGCGCCGGATGGTCGATGGTCGAGAGCGTGTGGCCGGCGAGATTCTTGTTGATGACGCTGGCCATGCGCTGGAAGTCCTCGAAGCGAGCGCCGTCCGGCATCTCGAGGATCTTGTTCTCGATGAAGCCTGCGTCCGTCATGAGCACCGTGATGACGCGCCGGTCGTCGAGCGGCAGGAACTGCAGGCAGCGGAACGCAGCCTGTGTCATCTGCGGCGCGAGGACCAATGAGACGTTTTTCGTCACCTGTGAGATGATGCGCGCCGTCTCCTGGAACACTTCGTCGATGCGCTTGACGCGCGCCCTGTACCAGCGGTTGATGAGCTCTTTCTCCTCATCGCTCACGGGCTTCGGGGGGATCAGTCCGTCTACGTAGAAGCGATATCCCTTCGACGATGGGATGCGTCCAGAGGAGGTATGCAGCTGCTCGAGATAGCCGAGCATCTCGAGGTCCGCCATCTCGTTGCGGATGGTTGCCGGACTCACGCCGAGGTCATACTTCCTGGCCAGCGTCCGCGAGCCGACCGGCTCAGCTGACTCGATGTAATCATCGACGATAGCCTGCAGCACGCGTTTCTTGCGCGCATCGAGTTCGTCCTTCATCTGCATGCCCCCTTCCTTCTGTTTTCATCCCTGTTAGCACTCTGTCGTATCGAGTGCTAACTTTGAATCTATAAAGAATATACACCGAAAAAAACAAAAAGTCAACACCTAAAAGTCAAAAAAGTCAAAATTATTTTCGACTTTTCTCCTGCAAATGAAAAAAGACTGCCAATCGGCAGTCTCCGCATCGCGTGCAGTCACTTCGCCTCTTCAAAGGCGCTCGCGACAGCAGCCTTGATCGTGTCGTAGGTATCACCCGGCTGCGCCTCGTATACCTTGCGGCCCTCGATAAAGAGGCTCGGCACGTAGTAGTAGTCCTGGGCATACGCCTTGGCGAGCTCCGGCTGCTCATTCTCGTCGATAATCTCGACCTCGATACCTGCATATGCCGGCTGCTCAGCGCGCAGCTCTTCGATGGCCTCTGCGGCCTTCGCACAGTACGGGCAGCCCTGCATCTTGATCATGGTGATCTTCTTCATAGAAATCTTCCTCTCTATCTTACTTCTATACTTAACTTAGCTTCTCTGTCTTTTCAGCCGATCTTCTGGCGCAGCCAGGCGGCGAGGACGAGTGCATGGTTCTCCTGCTGGTTCTTCGCGGCATAGAGCAGCGTCACGTTCTGTGTCTTGAGCCATTCCCGGCAGCGCTCGGCAAAGGCCGCTGCGCCCTCGCTCGCCTCCAGTTCTTCGGCATAGCCTCGCGGAAGCCGGCAAAGGGCATCTCGCCGCGGTGGTAGAGCGTCCGCAGTTCACTTGACGGCGTGACCTCCTTGGCCCAGACATCGTAGGGCAGGTCGGCCTTGCGGATGCCGCGCGGCCAGAGGCGGTCGACGAGCACGCGCACGCCATCGCCGGGCTCTGCCGCCTCATAGACGCGCTTGAGATGGATTTCATGCATGTGTATGCGCTTCCTTTCTTTGCCTCTACCTTACCATCTGCCCGCGAAAGATTCCGTGACCCGCATCACAAAAGTCAGAGCAGGAATTCCTCGAAGGCCATGTTGCCGTACTTCATGCCGAGCGAAGTCAGATGGACGCCTGCTTCATCCGCTTCGAGAAGGCCCTGGCGCTTGAGCTTTGCGATGGCATCGGCGTAGACGGCTTCGAGCGGCACGCCGAACCGCCGCGCAAAGCGCGCCCTGTCGATGCCGCGTGCCGTGCGCAGTGCGAGAAAAGCGAACTCCTCCATGGCGATCTCGCGCGTCATCGTCTCTTCCTGCCGCCGCACGCCCTTCCCCGTGCGAATGCCCTCGATGTAGGCGGGAATCTCCCGCACATTCTCATAGCGCTGTCCTTCGAGGTACGAATGCGCCGCCGCACCGACGCCGAGGTAGGGCACATCCTGCCAGTACGAGAGGTTGTGGCGGCTCTCGAAGCCCGGCTTGGCGAAGTTCGAGATCTCGTAACGCGCGTAGCCGTGCGCCGGCAGGAACGAGGTCATCGTGTCGTACATGCGCTCGACGGTATCTTCGTCGGGCAGTGCGAGCCTGCCCATCTCCTGCATCTTCGCGAAAGCCGTGCCCTCTTCGAGCTGCAGGCCGTAGATGGAGATATGTTCCGGCTCTAAGGCGACCATCGCCTCAAGGTCCCGCTCGAGCTCTGCAAGGCTCTCGCCCGGCAGGCCGTAGATGAGGTCCATGCTGACATTCTGGAAGCCTGCCGTGCGCGCAAGGGCCATCGCCTCTCGCGCCTGCGCTCCCGTGTGGATGCGTCCAATCTTCTTGAGCAGGGTATCGTCAAAGGTCTGCACGCCGAACGAGAGGCGGTTGACGCCGCCCGCGCGCAGAGCCCTGAGCTTTGCCGCGTCGACCGTCCCCGGATTGCACTCCACGGTGAACTCCCATTCTGCCGCATCGCCGAACACATCGGCGATGACCTGCAGGATCTTCGCGAGCAGTCCTGTCGGCAGCAGGCTCGGCGTGCCGCCGCCCATGTAGATGGTCCGGGGCTGCCCCACTTCTCCCGATAAAGGACGCCCTGCACCGCGAGCTCGCGGCACAGGGCGTCCGTATAGTCTGCCTCATAGCGCTCCCGTCCCGCGAAGGACGGGAAGTCGCAGTAGAAACACTTCTGGCGGCAGAACGGGATGTGGATGTAGAGGCCCCATTGCTGTTTCCTCATGATGCATCCCCCATCAGTCGATCTTCAAGATGGCCATGAAGGCTTCCTGCGGCACCTCGACGCTGCCGACGGCCTTCATGCGCTTCTTGCCTTCCTTCTGCTTCTCGAGCAGCTTGCGCTTGCGCGAGATATCGCCGCCGTAGCACTTGGCGAGCACGTCCTTGCGGCGGGCACGCACGTTCTCGCGCGCGATGACCTTCGACCCGATGGCGGCCTGGATCGGAATCTCGAACATCTGCTGCGGGATGATTTCCTTGAGCTTGGCTGCGAGCTGGCGGCCGCGCGATGCCGCACGGTCCTTGTGCACGATTGTCGATAGCGCATCGACGGGGTCGCCATTCAAGAGGATGTCGACCTTGACGAGATTCGACTCCTTGTAGTCCGCGAGCTCGTAGTCGAGCGAAGCATAGCCGCGCGTCGCCGACTTCAGGCGGTCGAAGTAGTCGAAGATGATCTCATTGAGCGGGATGTGGTACGTGATCATGACGCGGTTCGTGTCGAGGTAGTCCATGCCCTTGAACTCACCGCGCTTGTCCTGCGAGATCTCCATGACGGCACCGACGAAATCGTTCGGCACGATGACCGTCGCCTTGACGTATGGCTCCTCGATGTGTTCGATTTCCGTCTGTGGCGGCAGCTCGGCCGGATTGCTGACCTTGATCATCGTGCCATCCGTCTTGTAGACGTGGTAGATGACGGACGGCGCCGTCGTGATGAGCTTGAGATTGTACTCGCGCTCGAGGCGCTCTTGGATGACATCCATATGCAACAAGCCGAGGAAGCCGCAGCGGAAGCCGAAGCCCAAGGCGACGGACGTCTCCGGCTCGAAGACGAGTGCCGCATCGTTGATCTGCATCTTCTCGAGTGCATCCTTGAGGTTGTCGTAGTCGGAGCTCTCGACCGGATAGAGGCCGCAGTAGACCATCGGGTTGACGCCGCGGTAGCCCGGCAGCGGCTCGCTGGCCGGATTGTCGGCATAGGTGATCGTATCGCCGACGCGCACGTCGCGCACGTCCTTGAGAGAGCCCGCGACAAAGCCGACTTCACCGACATCGAGATAGCCGAGGTCGACGGGCTGCGGCTTGAAGCAGCCGACGTCGGTGACCTCGAAGACCTTGCCGGAGTTCATGAGCTTGAGCTTCATGCCCTTCTTGATGTGGCCCTGCATAACGCGGATGTGCGCGATGACACCCTTGTACGAATCAAAGAACGAGTCGAAGATCAGGGCCTGCAGCGGCGCGTTCTCGTCTCCCTCCGGCGCGGGGATGTAGTCGACGATCGAGTCGAGGATTTCCTCGATGCCGATGCCGGCCTTGGCCGAGGCCAGCACGGCGTTCGACGTGTCGAGGCCGATGACATCCTCGATCTCCTTCTTGACGCGCTCTGGATCGGCACTCGGCAGATCGATCTTGTTGATGACCGGGATAATCTCGAGGTCGTGCTCGAGCGCCATGTAGACGTTCGCGAGCGTCTGCGCCTCGACGCCCTGCGCCGCATCGACGACGAGCAGAGCGCCCTCGCAGGCCGCGAGGCTGCGCGAGACCTCATAGGTGAAGTCGACATGGCCCGGCGTATCGATGAGGTTGAGCTCATACTCCTCGCCGTCCTTGCCCTTGTAGTTCAGGCGCACCGTCTGCGACTTGATGGTGATGCCGCGCTCGCGCTCGATGTCCATGTTGTCGAGGACCTGCGCCTCCATCTCACGCTTCGACAGCGTGCCCGTATACTCGATCAGGCGGTCCGCAATCGTCGACTTGCCATGGTCGATGTGCGCGATGATCGAGAAATTGCGGATATTCTTATTCTGCATAACATACTCCTCAAAATAATCTAGAAATCAGCGCTTTGACGCTTCATAACGTTCTTTCGTAGAAGGCTGCGCATACGTGGGGTCGGACTGTGCGAACAGGGTTGGATAATTCCCATTGTCGACGATGGCATCCTTGCTGCCCTTGACCTTGCCCGCCTCAAAGAATGCCTTGCGGTCCTTCGGCAGGTCAGGCGCTCCCTTCGCCGGACGCAGGACCGGCGTGAGCGCCACCTCGCGCTCCTCACCAGTGGGCGTGCGCAGGCGAAGTTTTGCTGCACCTTTGTGCTGCCGGAATTTCAAGCGCAGCTCATTCGGCTTGTACCAGGCCAGTTCCTCGCCGTCAAGTGACAAGAGCTCCTCACCTTTTGCAAAGTCTTTGTTGCCGTCACTCACAGAAGCGACGAAGAAGCGGTTGCCCTCGCCCTTCTTGTGCTTCTGCTCCAGAGCGAAGCCAAAATCAGCGTATTCCTGGAACGTCTCGTACGCATCATCGAGGAAGCCGTCCCACTGGTCGTCGAGATCACGCCATACCGAAGTCAGGCTCACGATGTCATCGGCAGCGTCATCATGCCGACCGTGCGGGCCGTATGCCAGTATCGGTCTTCGAGGATCTGGTCCTTCATCATCGCCAGCATCGTGCCGCCCGCATACGGGCGCGTCTCGAATGTGATGAGCGGCACGCCATCGCCAATTGCCCTGCCCATGAAGAAGACGATGTCGTCGTGCGACTTATGGTAATAGGGGCGGAACTCACCCCAGAGCTCCTTGCGAGAGTGTCCTGCATGAGTTCCTGTTGATGCAGAACAAGCCATGCCTGCACCTCGTTCGGTGTGACGGACGGCAGGAACACGCGCGGACGAGAATCGCGGCGCACGGAATCCACGGCTTTTGCGTCGCGCACGACACCCTCACGCAGGTAAGAAGACGACTCTGCCGCCAGGATTTTCTGGATGGCTTCTGCCGTCTTCGACTTGCCCTTCTGTTTCCAGAGGATGCTGCCATCCGCACCGACGAGCTGGAATTCATATGAGCTCGCATCTGCTGCCTGATGCAGAGCATCTTCCGCGACGCGGTACGAACCGCAGAACACATCTGCGGCATGCATATCAGCCTCTGTGCCCACTGGCTCCAGCTTCACTTCCTGCCCATCGGCCAGCAGGCGCGCATGGATGGCCCCTTGCTTTGCGATGCGCCGGTTCTGCGCCCAGAAGCGGAAATAATACGCGGGGCGGTCTCCGCCCCTGCCAAGCACCTTGGTCAGCGGCACATCGGGTCCCACCGCAAAGCTCAGGCTGCCATCGGGCGACTCGTGTGCCACGACCTCCCGTTCATACGGGAAATACCCCGATGCATCCGCAGTCGGCTGCCAGAATGCACAGGCGAGCAGGGCCATCCCCAAGACATAGCGATAACGCATCCGAACCGCTCCTTTCTACCGGATCCATCACGAAAAATTTCTTTCATTATATCATTGCCCTCGCTCTGCTTGCAAGAAATGGAAAGAAATAGTTGCTTTTTCATTTGACCCATGATATTATACTTAGGTAACGACATTAATTAAGGGGGTGAACTACTTGCCGAATATCAAAGCATCTATCCTGAGTGTGAAATCCGACGCTAAGCGCCATGCAAAGAACGCTGCCGAGAAGTCCCGTGTACGCACTGCTTCCCGCCGTGTCCTCGATGCTGTTGAGGCTGGAAACGCTGATGAAGCGAAATCCCTCCTTACGGTTGCATGCAAGACGATCGACCAGGCCGCTGCAAACAAGGTTTATCACAAGAACGCTGCTGCCCGCAAAAAGTCCCGTCTGGCTCGCAAGGTCAACGCACTGGCTAAATAATCTTTGCAGATAAGATAGAAAAGGCCCGCTCTTCGGAGCGGGTCTTTTTCGTGTCTCAATATAAGGGCTCAGATCATCGCGATGGCCGAGCGCACGACTTCCGGCAGTGGCAGCACGAAGTGGAATACCGTGTAGAAGTGGATGGCGCTGCGCCCATGACGAAGAGGTGCCAGATGACGTGGCTGTAGGGCAGGCGGCGCGCCAGGTAGAAGATCGCGCCGACCGAGTAGCAGAGGCCGCCGGCGACGAGCCACCAGATGGCTTCGATCGGCAGCGTCTCCAAGAGCGGCTTGACCATGAAGACGGCAAACCAGCCCATGCCGAGATAGCAGAGCGTGCGCACGATGCGGAAGCGCTTCGCCGCAAAGCACTGGAAGAGGATGCCGACGAGCGCCATGCCCCAGACGAGGCCGAAGATGGTCCAGCCGAAGCTGCCGTGCAGCGGGATCAGTGCAAACGGCGTGTAGTTACCCGCGATCAGCACGAAGATGGCCGCATGGTCGATGACCTTGAAGACCGACTTGACCTTGAGATTCGTGAAGCTGTGGTAAAGCGTCGAAGCGAGATACAGCAGGATCAGCGAGATGCCGTAGACGAGGCAGCTCGTCGTGTGCCAGACGCCGCCATCCGCATAATAGACCAGCATGCCGATGAGCGCCGCCACCGCGAGCGCCGCGCCCACGCCATGCGTGACCGCATTGAGTACCTCTTCTAGAGTGACAGGTGCCTTTAAGGCAGCCGTGTGTTTTATCATGTAAAAGCCTCCCCTCTCATGTGAGGATCATATCATTCGACTCTCCCATTATCCTTGATTTCCTGTCTGTTGTAAACCAGCAGGAGAGGCTTTGCGGATGCGCATAGAGGCGCATCAGGCCGCTACCGGCCAGTGGATTGCGCGCGCGCCCTCTGGCACGACGACCGCTGCATTGTAGGCGATGCTCAGGCGCGTCGCCTCCTCTACTTCCTCAGCCGAGGAAGCCGGATTGCGGCGGATCTCATAGACGGCATGCGATGCCTGCTTGACCGCGAACGACTGCGGCGTGTGGAACTGCAGCTCGACGCGCACACCCGCCGGGCTCATAAGGTGGACGTTGACGCCCTGATAGAACTTGCCGCCCCAGGCATTGCGGAACTTCTCGACGCGGTAGCCCTTCTCGGTCAGTGCGGCCATCGCCTGCGGCACCATCGTGCTGTAGTCTGCATCGGAGCAGGTCAGCGTGTAGCGCAGGACATCGCTGATGCCTGCGGCCGCTGCAGCGAGGCTCACCTGGTCCTCATCGGCATCACTCGTGATCTTGCGGGCCAGGCTGTCTGTGTTCTTGAGACGGTAGTCGAGGCCCTGGAGCTTGGCCGACGAGCGCTCGAGCGTCCGCATATCTGCCGTGACCTCCGGCTCGGCCAGCGCGGCACGATTGCGAAGCGCCAGCGCCAAGAGGCGGCTCTGCTCCTTGCGCGTGAGCTTCTTGTCGCCGCGCAGCTGGCGCAGGTCTGCCGCACTCGCCACGGTCACGATCGGGCTGACGCTCTCCTCCAGGTCCATCGGGGCCGCGTAGGTCGCAGCACATGGATTGGCGCGAGCACTGCCATAATCATCATGACGGCGGCCGTCAGGCTGCGCATCCACGATCCCGCACCCGTGACGCGGCGCGAGAACTGCTCCGGCTTGAATTTGCGGAACGAGCGCGCGAGATGGCGTGCACTCTTCTTCGACTGTTTCAACGGCTCTATGTAGGTTTCTGGCATTTCTTGTGCTGCTTTCATATCGATTCCCTCCAGACGATGGATCGTCTCTTGTTCTCTGCTTACAGTCTTATCATAGCAGGCGAAACTTGAAAACAACTGGTTGCTCCTGAAAACTATATGAAAATAGAAAAATCGGCCGAATCCAGGCCGATTTTTTATCATTCATATGCTTTATGCGCCTGTTCGCGCAGGCGATAGCGCTTCTGCACGGTGCGCAGGCGCAGGGAGAGAAAGATGGCACCGAAGGCGATACCGATGATCAGCCGCACCAATAGCCGTAAGGTCCGACCGATGTGTGGTTGGCGATGAGCCAGCCCGCTGGCAGGCCGATGACCCAGTACGAGATGACGGCGAGAAGGAAGGTCACATGCACGTCCTTGTAGCCGCGCAGGGCCCCCTGCAAGGGGGAATCGATGCTGTCGGCAAGCTGCAGGAAAACGGCGAAGACGAGGAAGACGACCAGGAGCTCCTGCACATCAGAGCTCGACGTGTAGAGCGCGGCAATCGTTTCGCGAAACTGCACGAGCAGGATGGCCAGACTGCCCTCGAATACGAAAGTCAGGAGCCTGCCAAGGCGGATGTAGGCCGCCGCCTCCTCGCTGCGGCCTGCGCCGATCTCGAAGCCGACGAGGATGGTCAGCGTCATGCTGGCCGAGAGAGGGATCATGTAGACGAGCGTCGTGAAGTTCATCGCCGCCTGATGCGCCGCGACGACTGTCGTGCCGTAGACCGTCATGAAGAGTCCGACGGCACTGAAGATGCTCTGCTCGCAGAACATCGTGCTGCCAATCGGGATGCCGAGCGAGAGCGACCGCTTCCATTCGGCAAGGTCCGGCCGCGGCAGACTGTGAAAGATGTGATAGCTGCGGAACGGCTCAACGATGACGACCACGATCACGTTGAGCAGGAAGTTCAGCGAGAAGGCGATGGCCGAGCCGATGCCGGCGCCGATGCCGCCGAAGGCGGGGATCCCCAGCGTGCCGTACATGAAGATGTAGTTGGCTAGGACATTGATCGGCACGGTCACGAGCGTGATGACCATCGTCAATCGCGTGTAGCCGTGCGCATCGATGAGATTGCGCAGCACGCCGGCGAGGAAGATTGGCACGATGCCGAAGGCGATGGCGGCCAGATATCCTGCAGCCACCCGCTCGACCTTGGGCTCGAGCGCGAGGAACTCGAGAATGGTCGGCACGAAGAAGATGCCGAGAAGCAAGAAGACACCCGCAAGGCCAAGCGACCAGTAGAAGCCCTGGTGGACTACGAAACCGATGCGCTCCTGCTTGCCCGCGCCGTGCAGCTGGGCAATGGTCGGCGTCAGGACCGAGATGATGCCGAGGAAAGAACCGAAGAACGGCATGAAGAGATTCGAGCCGACGGCGACGCCAGCGAGGTCCTGCTCGCTGACATGGCCCGACATGACGGTGTCAAAGAAGCCCGTCGCCGTCAGCGCGACCTGCGTGATGAAGATTGGCAGCAGGACGGAGAAGAAGCGCCTGGCCTTCTGCTCATACTGCATGTGCTTTGCCGGTCTGCTCATTGCTCATCCTTGCGCAGGCAGCAGTTCTTGTACTTCTTGCCGCTGCCGCATGGACACGGGTCATTGCGGCCGACCTTAGCCTTGTGCACCTGGTCGAACGGGATGACGCGCCCCTCTCCCGTCATGGCCATGAGGTCCTCCGGCGTATGGCCCTTGAGCGGCCAGAGGCGCGTCGCATTGTTGAGCGCGGCCAGCAGCGGGATGATCGCATCTGCTTGTCCGCATCCTTCATGAGCCTATCTCATCGAGGTAATCCACGGCTTCCTGCAGCGAGCCGCCGTTCTGGAGCAGGATGATGATCTCACCGGCACATCGGCTGCCTTGAGCACACCATAGCCGTGCGCCTGCATGAAGAACTGGATGAGCGCGCGGCAAGGTGGCGTGTCCGGCGTGTAGGAATCCGCACCGGCGGCCCATGCTTCCTCATACGTGAGGTCAGCAAAGTCGAGGTCCGAGCGGCGCAGCTGCTCGTTTTCCAGTTCCTCCTCGTCGATCAACGTATAGTACTTGACTCCCTGCGGTAGAGCGACGACTGTGTTCTTCCAGCAGGACGCGTTGAGCAGGATGCCGACGAAATCCGCAAAAGTCACGCGGGAACGCTCCTCTTCCGTGAGATGCGCGCAGACCGTCTCGAACAGCTGCTCATAATTCAGATAGCCGTAGGCGTAGAGCAGACCGGCAGCGAGGCGTGCCACCTTGCTGCTCCGCATCACTCTCTCGTGGAATGCTGCTGTATCCATCTGACTGAATACGGCAAGCACCTCTTCCGGCATGAACCAGATGAGCTTTTTCCCGTCCATGCCGCAGGAGAGGAAGCCGAGGCCGCGCAGGTAGTCGAGCCGATCGTCCTCATCGCTGAGCGTCTCAGACCGGCCGCCATTTGCCGCAAGATCCCGGAAGAGCTGATACTCCTCTTCTAAGAGCGACATCATCCAGCGCTCCGAAAAGGCCGTGATGGCCGGGCAGAAGGCGCTCGACGAGCTCCGCCTTCTTGAGGGAGCTCGCCCCCGTCACATTGAGGTTGAAGCGAATGTCGTCGAGCTCTGCCTTCGTCATCGCCGTGAGCATTGCCGCAAGCGTCGCCCTCTCGGGCAGCTTGTGGCGGCGCAGCTGCCGCTTGCGCTCCTCCACGCCCTGCTGCATCAACTGCTCGAGGCTCTCCTCCGATGCCATGTCCATCTGTTTCATTTCCTGTTCCAAGAATCTTACCTTTCCTTTCTTCCTGTCTTCCTGTTCTTCCCGTCTTCGTGCTCGCCGCCCTTCTCCCCTAACTTGCAGAGAAAGACGAGGCAGGGCATGTTTCCATGCCCTGCCATGCCGCGCCTGCCCTCTCAGCAGACTCAGCCAAAGTAATCGGCAATGCCGTCGGCAATGCCCTGCGCGGCCTTCTCGATGCCCTCCTCGCTGTTGAGCAGCTGCTCTTCCTGCGGATTCGAGATGAAGGCCACCTCGACGAGCGTCGCCGGCATATCCGTGTGCTTGACAACGTAGAAGTTGCAGCTCTGCGTGCCGCGGCTCTGCGTGCCGATCTGGTCGATGACACCCTGGCGCACCTTGTCAGCAAGGTCGCGCGAGCGCTGCGAGCCGAGCGAGTAGTAGTATCCCGTCGTTCCCTTCGCCGCGCCACTCGAGAACGAATCCATGTGGATTGAGATGAAGATGTCGGACTTCGTGTTGTTCGCGACATCACAGCGCGCCTGAAGCTCCTCGATATCCGAGGCGTTGGCGCCCTTCGGAGAGACTTCCGTATCCGTCGTGCGCGTCATGTAGACCGTCGCACCATCGGCTACGAGCAGGCGGCGCAATTCGTTGGCGATGCGCAGCGTCACGCTCTTCTCCATGACCCCCGTCGGCCCGATCGCGCCGGAATCATTGCCGCCGTGGCCGGCATCGATTGTGATCTTGCGGCCCTTGAGCCCCGTCAGCGCGGCGATATCGGCATCCGTGTCGTCCGTGATGGCAGGCGTATTGCCGGCATTGCTGCCTGTGTTCTTGCTCGAATCCTTGCCCGTATCCGTCGTCGTGCCGGCAGCCTCCTTGGCCGGACCATCGATGTCCTCCGTGCTCGAAGAGCTCGAAGGCTTCGTCACCGGTGTCGTCGCTGGTTTTGTCGTCTGTGTACTCGAGGTGCTCGAGGAATCAGACGGCTTTGTCGCAGGCTTCGTCGCAGGCTTTGATTCCTGCGTCTGGCTTGCGGCAGGTGTCGTGGGCTTTGTCGTGCTCACCGAACTGCTGCCGGTGGTGCTGGGTTTCTGCTGCACATCCGGCACAGCGATCACGGCCTTCGAGCTGTCGCTCAGATTGCCGAAGTCGAGCACGACGCGCCCCGGCACCGTGCCGCCCGTCAGCGGAAAGATCTTGTAATTGCTGCTGCCGACCTTGTTCTCGACGACGAGGCGCACCGTATTCTTGTTGAACTGGCCGATGCGGATATCGTTGACAAAGCGGCTGCTGACCGCAATCTCGCGCTTGACCTTGGCGGAGAGCCAGGCCCCCTTGATATCGACGATGACGCGGTCCGGATTCTTCAGCGTCATTGTCGTGTAGCGGACCGGTTTGCTCGCATCGACGACGATACGGATCTTGTCCGAACCGCTGTTGACGCGGACCGCCGTGATTTCCGCCATACCGCTCACGCGCTCGCTGAAATCGGACGCAGCCGCTGAGACGCTGCCATCGGCAACAGCATGACAGCGATGACAGATAACAAGAACAGTATGCGCTTCATAAGACCCCTCCAATTCCCATGCGCCTCACGCTCGCTGCGGTCCATCCAGATCATGTGTCAGCCGCCGCGCAGGCATTCTACGTTTTATTATCCCCCGTAATCCTGAAAAAATCAAGAAAAGTTCTGCCTCAGAAAGCAAAAAAAAGGAGCGATCACTCGCTCCTTCATCTGTTCAACACCAAGCATCAAAGCATGTTCTGCAGGAAGGCCTTCGTGCGCTCCTCCTTCGGATGCGCGAAGAACTCCTCCGGCTCGCCCTGCTCGACGATCGTACCATCTGCCATGAAGATGACCTGGCTGGCCGCCTCGCGCGCAAACGCCATCTCATGCGTGACGACGACCATCGTCATGCGCTCTTCCGCGAGCTCCCGCATCGTCTTGAGAACCTCGCCCGTGAGTTCCGGGTCGAGCGCCGAGGTCGGCTCGTCGAAGAGCATGATGTCCGGCTTCATGCAGAGGGCGCGCGCGATGGCCACACGCTGCTGCTGGCCGCCCGAGAGCTGCGACGGATAGTAGTCCGCGCGGTCCGCGAGGCCGACCTTCTCTAAGAGCTCCTTGGCATACGGCAGGATCTCCGCTTTCTTCATGCCCTTGACCTGGATGGGCGCCTCGATGAGATTCTCGAGCACCGTCATATGCGGGAAGAGGTTGAACTGCTGGAAGACCATGCCCGTGTGCGAGAGGATCTCCCGCGCCTTCTTGACGTCGGCGTACTCTGCCACGCCGTTCTCATCCGTGTCGGCCAGGAACTCGCCTCAATCTCGATGGAGCCCGAGTCAATCGTCTCGAGCTTGTTGATGCAGCGCAAGAGTGTGCTCTTGCCGGAGCCGGACGGTCCGATGATTGCGAGGACTTCGCCGCGGCGGACCTCCACGTCGATGCCCTTGAGGACGGCAAGGTCGCCGAATGACTTGTGGATATCGTGCATGCGCAGCATGACCTGCGCATCATTATTTGTCGTATTTGCCATAGTAGGCTCCAATTTCTTGAACATCCAGGTCAGCACGAACGTCATCGCGAGGTAGAATACACCGGCGATGAGAAACGGCGTCATGTCGAATTCGCGCTGTACGATCGTGCGGGCGACGCGCAGTAGGTCGTTCATCGCGAGGATGTAGATGAGCGACGTATCCTTGACGAGGTTGATCGTCTCATTCGAGACCGGCGGCAGGACAATGCGGATGACCTGCGGCAGGATGATGCGGCGCATCGTCTGCGTGTAGTTCATGCCAAGCGTCCTGGCGGCCTCGTACTGCCCCTTCGGCACCGACTGGATGCCCGCACGGAAGATTTCCGCGAAATATGCCGCGTAGTTGAGCGTGAAGGCCAGGAGTGCCGCCGCGATGTCCGGCAGGCGGATGCCGATCATCGGCAGTGCGAAGTAGACGAAGAGCAGCTGCAGCATCAGCGGCGTGCCGCGCATGAGCCAGATATAGAACTCCATGAAGGCACTGAGTGGCCTCCACTTCGAAAGCCTGCCGAGCGCCGCCATCATGCCGAGCGGCAGGGCGATGACCAGCGTGACGAAGAAGATCTCGAGCGTGATCTCAGAGCCCTCCAGCATCTGTAATATCGTATTAAGCAGATTATCCATCGTTTAATTCTCCCTTGCGGATGTTCCTTTAGTCTGGCAAAGTGTTAACATACCTTCCATTGTACAAAAAAAAGGCTTGACGAATCAAGCCTTTTCGGAGAGAGCATTCTATTATTTCGTGATGTCCTTGCCAAACCACTTCTCAGAGATCTTGGCGGTCGTGCCATCGGCCTTCATCTCGTCGAGGACCTTCTGGACATCGTCGCGCAGGGCCTTGTTGTCCTTGGCGAAGGCAATGCCGAACTGGCTGACCGGACCGACTGCAACATCTACAGCATCGATGGCCTCCGGGTGCTTGCTCATGTAGTAGCGTCCGACGATCTCATCGCCGACGATGGCATCCACGCGGCCGTTCTCCAGATCCATGAACGCCGTGACGAAGTCGGAGTACTTCTTGACTTCCTTGACATCCTTCTTGAAGAAGTCCGTCTTGTCCATGTATTCCTCAGCGGTCGAAGCGCTCTGCGTGCCGACGATCTTGCCAGCGAGGCTCTTCTCGTCCGTGATGTCCGTGCGGCCCTTCTTGACGAAGATGATCTGGCGGTTATCCATGTACGGATCCGAGAACAGCATGTTCTCCTTGCGCTTCTCCGTGATGTCGAGGCCGTTCCAGAGGACGTTAACGCGGCCGCTCTTGAGCTCCGCTTCCTTGCTCGACCAGTCGATTGCCTTGAACTCGACCTCACGGCCCAGGCGCTTCGACGCTTCCTTGGCGAGATCGACATCGAAGCCCGTGATCTCGTTGTTCTCATCCTTGAAGCCCATCGGCGGGAAGTTGTCGTCGAGTCCGACGATGATCTTGCCCTTGTCGCCAGAGCCTGAGCCGTTATCGGCTGCCTTCTGGCTGCCACAGCCCGTCACAAAAGCCGCCGTCATGACAGCCGCCATACCCAGTGCGAGAATCTTCTTCCACTTCATATCCATCTCTCCTCGTTCAGTTCTTTATCTTGCTAAAGCGTTAACATGATGTTATTATACGGAATCCATTCCCTCTTGTCAAGCATTTACTGATTTTGGATACAAGATACTTTATATTTATGTTAAAATGCATGAAAACTATTGATTATTTTCTGCGTCTGACGTATGATAATGGCAAGCAAAGGAGCTAACCGGACTCATTCCGGTTTTGATTTTCTTCACCTTTGTGAAAAAAATAACGTTAGCTGGCAAAAATGGCCGATGTTGACAATGAGATATCCTGTTGCCTCGCCCGATAACAGGAATATTGGCCATTTCAGCAAGTTCATGTAGGTAGTTTGGTATGTTTTATAAGGGGGATACAAGAATGAAGCCATTCACAAGATCTTGGTGCCAAATCGCGGCGAGATTGCCATCCGCATTTTCCGCGCCTGCCATGAGATGGGCATCCGCACCGTCGCCGTCTATTCCAAAGAAGACGTCCTGTCCCTGCACCGCAGCCGCGCCGACGAGGCCTATCTCGTGGGCAAGGGCAAGAAGCCAGTCGATGCCTACCTCGACATCGAGGACATCATCCGCATCTGCAAGGAGCACGACGTCGATGCCATCCATCCGGGCTACGGCTTCCTATCCGAGAACGCACAGCTCGCCAAGCGCTGCGAGGAAGAGGGCATCATCTTCATCGGCCCGAAGGTCGAGCACCTGCAGATGTTCGGCGATAAGGTCAATGCGCGCATTCAGGCCGAGAAGGCGGAAATCCCGATGATTCCGGGCACGAACGGTGCCGTCAAGGACTTCGCTGAGGTCAAGGCCTTCGCCGAGCGCGTCGGCCTACCGGTCATGATCAAGGCCATCAACGGCGGCGGCGGCCGCGGCATGCGCCGTGTCGACCGCATGGAAGACCTCCAAGGCGCTTATGATGAAGCGCGCTCTGAAGCAAAGCGCGCCTTTGGCGACGAGGATGTCTACATCGAGAAATGTATCTTGAACCCGAAGCACATCGAAGTGCAGATCATGGGCGATGAGCACGGCAATGTCATCCACCTCAATGAGCGTGATTGCTCCATCCAGCGCCGCCACCAGAAGGTCATCGAGATGGCACCGGCCTGGTCGCTGCCGAAGAAGCTTCGCCAGAACATCTGCGCAGCGGCCCTGAAGATCATGAAGAACGTCCACTACGTCAATGCCGGTACCGTCGAGTTCCTGGCCGACCAAGATGAGGAACACTTCTACTTCATCGAAGTCAACCCGCGCGTCCAGGTCGAGCACACGGTCACCGAGGCCATCACGGACGTCGATATCGTCAAGACGCAGATCCTCGTCGCCGAGGGCTATGCCCTCTCCGATCCGGAGATCGGCATCAAGAGCCAGGCGGACATCCCCTGCAACGGCGTGGCTATCCAGTGCCGCATCACGACAGAAGACCCGCAGAACAACTTCATGCCGGACACCGGCAAGATCAACGACTACCGCAGTGGCGGCGGCCCGGGCATCCGCCTCGACGCCGGCACGGCCTACACGGGCGCGGTCATCACGCCGTATTACGATTCCCTGCTCGTCAAGGTCACCGCACATGCCAACAATGCCAAGGAGACCATCTCGCGCATGCTGCGCTGCCTCGATGAATTCCGCATCGGCGGCGTCAAGACGAACATCTACTTCCTCAAGAACATGCTGCTCGACAAGAACTTCCAGGACGGCACCTGCAACGTCAACTACATCGACCACCATCCAGAGCTGCTCGATGACCCGCAGGTCATCGATGAGCCTGCTGCCGGCCTGCTCGCCTACATCGGCGAGGTCACGGTCAACGGCTTCCATGGCAATGGCGCAAACCCCAAGCCGCGCTTCGAGACACCGGTGAAGCTCGATGCCTCTGACGAAACGTGCCCGTCTGGCACGCGCCAGCTCCTGCAGGAACTCGGCCCCGAGAAGTTCTCCAAGTGGATCAAGGACCAGAAGCAGGTCCTGCTGATGGACACGACGTACCGCGACGCCCACCAGTCCCTGCTCGCGACACGCATCCGCACGCAGGACATCATGAAGGCCATCCACTACACGGCCTGCAAGGTCCCACAGATCTACGCCTTCGAGGACTGGGGCGGCGCAACCTTCGATGTCGCCTACCGCTTCCTCGACGAGGACCCGTGGGAACGCCTGCGCAAGATGCGCGAGGCAGCGCCGAACATCCTGTTCCAGATGCTGACGCGCGGTGCCAACACCGTCGGCTACACGAATTACCCGCCCGAGATCGTGCGCCAGTTCCTGCGCCTCGCCGCCAAGAACGGCGTCGATGTCTTCCGCATCTTCGACTGCCTGAACCAGCTCGACCACATGACGCTCTCGATCGACGAAGTCGCAAGCAGGGCAAGATCGCTGAGACGGCTTCTGCTACACGGGCGATATCCTCAATGACGGCCGCCAGAAGTACACGCTGAAGTACTACACGAACCTCGCCAAAGAGATGGAGAAGGCCGGTGCCAACATCATCGCCATCAAGGATATGGCGGGCCTCCTGAAGCCAGAAGCCGCCTACACCCTGATCTCGGCCCTCAAAGATGCCGTCGACCTGCCGATCCACCTGCACAGCCACGAGGGCGGCGGCTGCACGCTCTACACCTACGCCAAAGCCGCCGAGGCCGGCGTCGACATCGTCGATGTCGCCACGAGCGCCCTCTCGAACGGCACGAGCCAGCCGTCCATGACGGCCTTCATCCAGGCGCTCTCCAACAACCCGCGCCAGCCTGAGATGGACATCGAAGAGCTCGAGACAATCGATCGCTACTGGCAGGTCGTCCGCGCGTACTACGCGGGCGTCGACGGCAAGATGACGAGCCCGAACACGACGGTCTTCCAGCACGAGATGCCGGGTGGCCAGTACACGAATCTGCGCCAGCAGGCAAAAGGCGTCGGACTCGGCGACAAGTGGCCGGAAGTCTGCCGCATGTACGCGAAGGTCAATGCGATGTTCGGCGATGTCATCAAGGTCACGCCGTCCTCGAAGGTCGTCGGTGATATGACGCTCTTCATGGTGCAGAACAAGCTGACCGAAGAAGACATCTACGAGCGCGGCGAGACCATGGACTTCCCGAAATCCGTCGTCGATTTCTTCGACGGCAAGCTCGGCATCCCCTACGGCGGCTTCCCCGAGAAGCTCCAGAAAATCATCCTCAGGGGTGAGAAGCCGCATCTTGAGACGCGCCCGCACCGATTGACCAGGAGAAGGTCACGCAGGACATGAAGGCCCTGCGCATGCCGGAGACGGAAGAAGCGCGCTCGAGCTACTGCATCTACCCGAAGGTCTACAAGGATTACATCCAGCGCTACCATCAGTACGGCGACCTCTCGATCCTCGACACGCCGACGTACTTCTTCGGCATGAAGCCGGGCGAAGAGAGCTGGCTGCGCATCAACGGCAAGATGGTCCTGATCCGCATGAACTACATCACGCCGCCTTCGGATGACGGCTTCCGCGAGATCCAGTTCGAGGTCAACGGCATGCCGCGCGAGATCCGCGTGCGCGATAAAGCCGCCTCGGAGGGCGCGACGATCATCCGCCAGGCCGATCCGACCGTCCCGGGCGAGGTCCCGGCCACCCTTTCGGCTCTGTCCTGCGCCTGATTGCGGCCAAGGGCGATGTCGTCAAGAAGGGCGACCCGCTGATGGTCACGGAGGCCATGAAGATGGAGACGACGATCACAGCACCGATCGATGGCATCGTCAAAGAGATCTGCGTCGCAGCAGGCAGCCACATTACCTCCGGCGATCTCTTGGCTGTCATCGAGTGACGCCTTCTCCGCATCTCATTCAAAGTACCCACAAGAGCCCCATATTTCCGATACAAAAAGCCTCGCACAGTTGTGCGAGGCTTTTTGCATCACGCTATCGTCGTATCATCACTCATAGCGCAATGCCTCTATGGGGTCGAGCCGCGCGGCCTTGCGCGCGGGGTAGATGCCGAAGAAGAGGCCGATGCCCACGGCAAATGAGAACGACAGCAGGATTGGCGCGAGCGTGATTGTCGTCTGGACCGCCCCCGTGCTCGCGATGGCGTACGAAGCAGCGCAGCCCACGACAATGCCGATGAGTCCGCCGACGATGCCGAGCACCATCGACTCGATCATGAACTGCATCATGATGTTCTGGAACGTCGCGCCGAGCGCCTTGCGGATGCCGATCTCGCGCGTGCGCTCCGTCACCGACACCATCATGATGTTCATGATGCCGATGCCGCCGACGAGCAGTGAGATGCTCGCGATGGCGCCGAGGAGGACCGTCATCATGCCTGTCGACTGGTTGACCGACTCGATGATGCTGGCCGTGCTCTGCACGTGGAAGTCATCTTCCTTGTCGCCCGTGATGCGGTGGCGCTGGCGCAGGAGCGTCGTGATCTCATCCTGCACCTGGTCGATCTTCTGCGTGTCCGCCGCCTGCAGGCTGATGGACTGCACGTAGGTGATGCCCATCATGCGCTCCTGCGCCGTCGTCAGCGGGATGTAGATCACATCGTCCTGGTCCTGGCCGAAGCCGGAGCTGCCCTTGGACGCCAGGATGCCGATGACCTTGAACGGCTGGTTCTTGATGCGGATGTTCTTGCCGACCGGGTTCTCCGTGCCGAACAGATTCTCCGCGACCGTCGCGCCGATGACGGCCACGCGCGTGCGCTTCGTCATGTCATCCTTGCTGATGAACGAGCCATTGTCGACGGTCAGCGAGCGGATCTGCATGAGTTCCGGCGTCACGCCCGTGACGGACGTGTTCCAGTTCTGGTTGCCGTTGACGACCTGGTACGAGGAGCTGACGGTCGGCGACACGTAGCGGACATCCTTGATCTTCGACGCGATGGCCTTCGCGTCATCGTACTTGAGCGTCTGCATCGAGCCGGCCGCGCCGCGCGGGCCACCGCGGTTCGAGGAGCCCGGCATGATGGTGATGGTATTGGCACCGAGGCTCTCGAAGTTCGAGATGATGCCCGTGCGCACGCCCATGCCGACCGAGACGAGCGCGATGACGGCAGCGACGCCGATGATGACGCCGAGCATCGTCAGCAGCGAGCGCATCTTGTTGGCCAAGAGCGCGTTGATCGCCATGACAAAACATTCCTTAAACAACATCCATGACCACACCCTTTCCTTCGTCGCGCGTGATCTGGCCGTCGCGCACGAGCAGCTGGCGGCTCGCACAGGCCGCAATCTCCGGCTCGTGCGTGAGAGGATGATCGTGCGCCCCTTCTCGTGCATGTCCTCGAAGATCTCCATGATCTCCTTCGTCGACTTCGTGTCGAGGTTGCCGGTCGGCTCATCGGCATGATGATGTGCGGGTCATTGACGAGCGCGCGCGCGATAGCGACGCGCTGCCGCTGGCCGCCCGAGAGCTCGTTCGGCAGATGGTCGGCGCGGTCCTTGAGGCCGACGGCCTCGAGGAAATGCATGGCGCGCTCCATGCGCTCCCTGTGCCCGACGCCCGCGTAGATGAGCGGCAGAGCGACGTTCTCGAGCGCCGAGATGCGCGAGAGCAGGTTGAAGTTCTGGAAGACAAACCCGATCTTCTTGTTGCGCGTCCTCGCGAGAGCGTCATCGTCGAGACCTGCGACTTCTTCCCCGTCGAGCTTGTAGGAGCCCTCCGTCGGGCGGTCGAGGCAGCCGAGGATGTTCATGAGCGTCGACTTGCCGGAGCCGGACGGCCCCATGAGCGCGGCGAACTCGCCCTTGTAGATGTTCGTCGTGATGCCGTTGAGCGCCGCGAGCTCCTCGCCGCCGATGTGGTAGATCTTCTTGATGCCGTTGAGTTGTATCGTCGCATACCGCTCTTCTGTCTTTTTCTCTCCTGTCATTGGACCACCTCAGAACATGGGGCCGCCGCGCCTGCTGCTCGAGGAAGAGCTCGAGCTCTTCTTCTTCGCAGTGTACGTGCTGACGACGTCCTCGCCCTCTTCGAGCCCCGAGAGGATCTCCACGTACTCATCGCTGTAGATGCCCGTCGTCACATAGCGGTTCTCCTGCGAGCCATCGGCATTGCGCACGATGACGTAGGAGCCGTTGGCATCCGTCTTGAGCGTCGAGATCGGCACAGCCAGCGTATCCGGCTTGTCGGCCGTATTGATCTCGACGCGCGCCGTCATGGCCGGCAGCAGCTGGCTGTCCGGGTCGTCGACATCGAGTGTAACGTAGTAGTAGATGACGCTGGCCGACGATGATGAGGAGCTGCTCGAAGAGCTGGAGCTCGAACTCGTATCCCAGGAATTGCTCGTATCCGTCTGCGAGATCTTCGTGACGCGGGCCGTGAACGTCTTGTCGGTGTAGGTGTCGACGGTGAACGTCGCCTGCTGGCCGACCTTGATGTTGCCGATATCCGTCTCATCGACTTGGCCTTGATCTGCTTGCTCGAAAGGTCGGCAATGCGCATGATGACCGTCGGGTTGTCCGAGGTCGCGACGGCCATCGTGCCGACTGTCTTGGGCTCGCCGACGACTGTGCCGTCCATCGGCGCGAGGATGCTCGTCTCCGATGCGTCCGACTCCGCCTGCGCGAGCTCTGAGACCGCTGTGTCATAGTTCATCTGCGCGTCCTCAAGCTGCTTCTGCGTATCGGCGCCGATGCTGTAGAGGTAGCTGATGCGCTCGTACTCGGCCTGCGTGTTCGTGACCTTGTACTGCGCCTGATCGCGCTTGGCTCGTAGTCCTTGGCGTCGAGCGTCGCGACCGTCTGGCCGGCTGTGACCTTGTCGTTCTCCTTGACGAGCACGCTCTTGAGGCGGGCCGTGATCTTGGAGCTGACCTCGACTGAGTCGACCGGCTGGATTGTGCCCGTCGCCGAGACGGTCGACTTCATGTCCATGCGGACGACTTTCGTCGTCTCGACAGCGGCGGCCTGCTGGGCAGCCTGCTGCGCCTCATAGTATCGGTAGCCGCCAAAGGCACAGCCCGCGAGGACGAGCGCTGCGATGGCAAGCTTGACTTTCCCGTTTATCTTCACTTCGTAACCTCTCCTTCTGCCAGGTCTTGGATGACCTGCGCGGCGGCATCGCTTGCAGGAGACTTGGCCTCACCCGCGACAGCATCTGCCGCTTTCTTTGCCAGGCCCTTCGTCTCCTTGTCCGGCTTAGCGTTCTCCGGCGCGATGGGTTCCTGCAGGACGGCGCGCTCTGCCTTCTCGGCAGCTGTCGCCGTCATCTTGGCCGCAGCCTCCTTCTCCTGATCCGTGAGCTCGATGCCCATGGCATTCTCGACCGTCGCCTTGTAGCGCGCGTAGTCGTACTCCGCGCTGATGTAGTTGAGGCGCGCCGTCGAGAGGGCTTCCTGCGCGTCGATGATGTCGAGCATCAGGCCCTCACCGGCACGGTATTTCTCGCGCGCGATGAAGTAATCTTCCTCGGCCTGCTTGACGGCATCGCCCGTGGAATTCAGGCGCTTCTCCGCCTCGCGCATGTTGTAGTAGGCCTGGCGCAGCGAGAGGTCGATGTCCTCCTGGTCTTTCGTCAGGGTGAGCTTCGCGACGTCGCGGCTCGTCTCGGCCTCCTGGACCTTGGCGCGCGTCAGCCCATTGTCCCAGAAATTCCACGAGAGCGTCGCGCCAGCCGTGATATCGGAGTCGGAGCTCGTCGCGGGCTTGAAGGAATGCGACCAGCTCGGGCCGGCGCTCAGCGTCACACTCGGTCCGAAGTCCGCCTTTGCCGCCTTGACCTCATTCTCTGCCTGCTGGTACTTATAGAGGTCGATCATGAGGTCCTTGCGGTTCCGGTAGGCGTAATCGATGCAGGAGTCCATGTCGATGTTAAACTGGTCGTAAGAGAAATCCGATGTCAGGTTCAGCGGCTCACTGCGGTCGATGTTGAGGTAGTTGCGCAGCGTGGCGAGGTCCACCTCGTAGCTATTCTGCGCCTTGATGAGGTCCTGCGCCGCATTGCTGAGCTCGACGGAAGAGCGGATGACATCGATGCGCGCCTTCGAGCCGGCTGCGTAGAGCTGGCTGACATTCGTGTAGTGGTCCTGATACTTGTCGACCGTTTCCTGACGCACGTCGACCGTGCGGCGCGCCTCGAGTGCATCGTAGTACGCCTTGATGACGTCGAGCTTGAGGTTCTCGCGGCTGCGCTCCGTCGAGAGCTCTGCCGCCTTGAGGCCGAGCACACCGCTGTCGATATTGGCCTCTGCCTTGCCGCTCGTGTAGAGCGGATACGATGCCGTGACACCGATCTCATTCTTCGAGTCTGTGCTGGAAGAGCGCTTCAAGGTCGTATCGAGCGATTCTGTGCCCTTGATCTGCAGGCCGTTCTCGATCTTCGCCTGCTGGAGCTGTGCTCTTGCCGTATCTTCGCCCTTCTGCGTGATGCGCAGGCTCGTGTTCTGCGCAAGGGCCAGATTGATGGCATCCTGCAGGGAAAGGTCTGCGCAGGATGCAGACGGCAGCCCGAGGAACATGGCAGCCACGAGCAGCGCCGCTCCCCTGCCGCACGATCTTCTCTTCATTTCTATCCTCTCCTATGTACTGTACGATATGCGATTATGCGATGTGATGCAACAGATCCCTATTTTATATTATTGTCATCAAACAAATATATGTTAGAATAAAATTGCTATCGTTATCCTATACGAAAGTTAAATATCTATTAAGAAAGGAACTTGTCTTATGAACCCGTATCTTGACCAGGCGCGCGAACTCCTGGGCCGCTTCTACGGCTACCGCGATTTCCGGCCCGCGCAGACGCCCGTGATCGAGAGCCTGCTCGCAGGGCACGACACACTTGCCATCATGCCGACAGGCGCGGGCAAATCCATCTGCTTCCAGATCCCGGCGCTGATCTTTCCGGGCCTCACGCTCGTCATCTCGCCGCTGATCTCCCTGATGAAGGACCAGGTCGACGCCCTCGTCGAGCAGGGCATCCCCGCCACTTACATCAACAGCTCGCTCTCCCTCGCCGAGTCCGACGCGCGCCTTGCAGCCATCGCGCAGGGCAGGTACAAGCTCGTCTATGTCGCGCCGGAGCGGCTCGATACAAGCTACTTCCAGTACATCCTCGACAAGCAGTCCATCTCGATGGTCGCCGTCGACGAAGCGCACTGCCTCTCGCAGTGGGGCCATGACTTCCGGCCGAGCTACCAGCAGATTGCGCCGTTCATCGCCGCGCTGCCGCGCCGCCCGCTCGTCTCTGCCTTCACGGCGACGGCAACGCCGGAGGTCCGCGCAGACATCGTGCGCCTGCTCGGCCTGCAGGAGCCGCGCATCCACGTCACGGGCTTCGACCGGCCCAACCTCTACTTCGAGGTGCGCCGCGGCGAGAACAAGAAGGCCTTCATCGAGCGCTATCTCAAACGCCACCCAGGCGATGCCGGCATCATCTACGCCGCGACGCGCAAGGACGTCGACGCGCTCTACAGCCTGCTCTCGCGCAAGCACTTCGCTGTAGGGCGCTACCATGCGGGCCTCAGCGATGAGGAGCGCGCGCGGGCGCAGGACGACTTCCTCTACGACAACGTGCAGGTCATCGTCGCGACGAATGCCTTCGGCATGGGCATCGACAAGAGCAACGTGCGCTTCGTCATCCACTACAGCATGCCCAAGAACATCGAAGCGTACTATCAGGAAGCGGGCCGCGCGGGACGCGACGGCGAGCCCGGCGAGTGCATCCTGCTGTTCTCGCCGCAGGACACGCAGACCCAGAAGTACCTCATCGATGTCTCGACCGAAGATGAGGAGCGCAAGCGCCACAACCTCGGGCGCCTGCAGAAGATGGTCGACTACTGTCACACGCCAGAGTGCCTGCGCCACTTCATCATCCAGTACTTCGGCGAGAAGGATGCGCCTGCGGCGTGCGGCAACTGCGGCAACTGCAAGGCCGGCCTCGAAGAGCAGGACGTGACGATCGACGCCCAGAAGGTCTTCTCCTGCGTCTACCGCATGCGCGAGCGCTTCGGCCTGACGCTCGTCGCCCAGGTACTTAAGGCTCGTCGGACAAGCGCGTGCTCGCCCTGCACCTCGACACGCTCTCCACTTACGGCCTCATGAAGGAGCGCAGCCTCGCGGACATCAAGCTGCTCATCCAGCGCTTCGTCGCGACGGACTACCTCGCCCTGACCGAGAGCAAGTACTGTCCTGACCCTGCAGCCCTCCGCCTACGCCGTCCTGCGCGGTCAAGCGAAAGTCCTGCAGGCCGTTCCAAAGGAGGTCACGAAGCAGGCCGAGGCACCGGAGCTCTTCGAGTACTTGCGCGCTTGCGCAAGGAAATCGCACTGCGCGACCACATCCCACCCTATGTTGTCTTCTCCGACGCGACGCTCAAGGACATGTGTGTCGTCCTGCCGAAATCGCGCGAGGAGATGCTGCTCGTCAAGGGCGTCGGCGATCACAAGCTGCAGAAATACGGCGAGGCCTTCCTCGCCTGCATCGCGGAGCACCGCCCCAAAGACTGACAAGAGCAGAAAAGCGCAATGCCACGAGGCATTGCGCTTTTTCTATATCTGGCGTTACTGGAGTTTCTGTTTCAGGACTTCCTTGGCCTTCTCGAGCTGCACGTCCGTCGTCGCGCCCTCAGGCAGCTCTACCTCGACGTCCGGCTCGATGCCCGTACCGTCGATGCAGCGGCCGTTCGGCGTGTAGTACTTTGCGATGGTCAGCTTGAGGCCGTCGTCATGGAGCATCGGCACGACGACCTGGACGGAACCCTTGCCGTACGACTTCGTGCGACAAGCGTCGCGGCGCCCGTATCCTGCAGTGCACCTGCGAGGATCTCCGAGGCGCTCGCACTGTTGCCGTCAATCAGCACGACGATTGGTACTTACTCTCTTCGAGTTTCGACTCATGGACCTCCTTCGAGCCGTCGCGCTCGACGACCGAGACGATGGGGCCCTTCGGCACGACCATGTTCGCGATCTCGACGCAGCTCGTGACGAGGCCGCCGGGGTTCTCGCGCAGGTCGATGATGAGTCCCTTCATGCCCTGTTCTTCGAGAGAGTCATAGGCGGCCTTGAACTCCTTGCCCGTGTTCTCCGAGAACGAGGCGATGCGGATGTAGCCCATGCCGTCCTCGAGCATCGTGCCCTTGGCCGTATCGATCTTGATGGTCGCGCGCTCGATCGTGTAGTCCTGCGTCTCGCCGCCGCGTTCGATCGTCAGGACGACCTTCGTGCCGACTTCGCCGCGGATGTGCATGGCGACCTCCTCCGGCTGCATCTCCGAGACCGGCGTGCCATCGACGGCCATAATCTCATCGCCGGCTTCGAGGCCGGCATGCTGCCCCGGCGTATCGTCGAGGACAGAGATGATCGTGACCTTGCTGTCCTTGAAGCCCATCGTCACGCCGATGCCGCCGAACTCGCCCTCCGTGTGCTCCTTGAGCTGCTCGAACATGTCGGCATTCATGTAGAGGGAATGCGGGTCCCCGAGGGACTGCACCATGCCAGATATCGCGCCATCCATGAGCTTCGTCTCATTGACATCCGAAACGTAGCGCGCCTCGATGAAGCGCTTGACGCCGAGGAAGCGGACGATGTCCGCGACCTCATTGCTGTGGATGCCAAAGGCAAAGCAGAGGCCGGCAATCGTCAGGAAGGACGAGAGCACGGCCGTCAACAGGACGCCGATGATGATTTTTTTCTTGCTCATGTTTTACATCCTCTTTAGAGAGATAGAGATAATCAAAGATAGGAATACGGGCTGACGGGCTCTCCGTTCTGCCGCACTTCGAAGTGGCAGTGCGGCCCCGTGGAATTGCCCGTCGAGCCGCAGTATGAGATGACCTGCCCCTGGCTCACGCTCTGCCCAGCGCTGACCGCCAGCGACTGGTTGTGACCGTAGAGCGTCGTGATGCCGCCGCCGTGTTGATGATGACGGTGTTGCCGTAGCCGGAGACCCAGCCCGCGTACTCGACCGTGCCGCTCTGCGCCGCATGGATGGGCACGCCGTAGTCGGCGCCAATGTCGACGCCGCTGTGGAACTTCTGCGTGCCGTGATTGGATGGACGCGCCAGCCGAATTCACTCGTCACGCTGCCGGACACCGGCCAGATCATCGCGCCACTGCCCGAGGGCGCCGCGCTGCCCATGCCGCGCTCCCGTATCATCTCGCCAATCTGGCGCGAGGCGCGCATGAGTTCCTCATACTGCTGGTCAATGAGGGCTTTGTCCGTGCGCAGGCGCTCAATGAGCGCCTCGCGCCGCTTGACCTTCTCCTCCATGTCCGCGCGTGCCAGGTGCGCCTTCTCCTCCTGCTCGGCCTGCGTCAGGCGGTCCTGTGCAAGGCTTGCCTGGCGCAGCTCGATGCTGTCCTTCTCCTCCTGCACGCCGCGCACGAGCGCGTAGTCCTGGCGGATGATGCGCTTCAGGAGGTCCATGCGCGTGAGGAAGTCCTGGAAATCGTGCGCGCCGAACAGGACGTCGAGGTACGAGACCTGCCCGTTGATGTAGATATCACGCACGCGCCGGCCGAGCCGCTCCTGCTTGGCTTCATAGTCCTTCTGCAGGACAGCGAGTTCTTCTTCGTTCTGCTTGAGGCGCGCGTCGGTCGCATCAAGCTCCGCCTTGCGCGCTTCGTGTTCCTTGATAGCCGCGTCGGCCGCCTCGTCGAGCGCGCGCTTCTCCTCTGAGACGTTATCGATCTTGCTCTGCAGCTCATTGCTCTGCTGCAGCTTCGCTGCCGCCTGGCTCTCATAGCCGCCCTTGTCATCTGAGAGGGCCGCCGCCAGGCTGACCGGCTCCAGCAGCAGCGAAAAAACGAGCATCAGGGACGCGGCCCTGCCGTATCTATCCTTCATATGTCACACGCCCCCCTCCTCACACGCGCAGGAAGCGCTTGAGCGAGATGACCGAGCCAATCGCGCCGATGACAATGCCCGCCAAGAGGATCGCCGCTGTCACGTAATTCATGAACGGGTACTGCGGCATCAACGGGAAGAAGGCCAGCGTGCTGTAGATCTTGGCTGCCATCGCCGCGTAGAAGCTGCGCAGCGCGACGGCCGCGATGAGGCCGCCGATGCAGCCGAGCACGATGCCCTCTAAGAGGAACGGCCAGCGGATAAACCAGTCCGTCGCGCCGACGTACTTCATGATGGCGATCTCCTTGCGCCGCGCGAAGACTGTCAGACGTATCGTGTTGGAGATGATGAAGAGCGTCGCGCCGCCCAAAAGTCCCATGAGGACGAAGCCGAAGATGCGCATGAGCCGCGTGATGTCAAAGAGGTGCTCGACGACATCCTGGCCGTACTTCGCCTCCTCCACGCCCTGCATCGCGTCGATGGCGCCGGCCGCCGACTCGACGACAGATGGCGTCGTGACCGTCACCTCGAAGGCATCGGGCAGCGGGTTGTCTTCAGAGAGCGCGTCGAGCAGATACTTCTGGTCGCCGAGCCTCTCCTTGAGGCGCTCCTTGGCCGTCTCGCGGTCGACGTAAGTGACCGAGTCAATGCCCTGCAGCGACTCGATGTCGTAGCCGATCTGGCGTTTCTCGCGGTCCGTCAGATGGTCCTCGAGGTAGACGCTGATCTGCACCTGGGACTCGAGCATGCCGGCCAGCCGGTTCATGTTGAGCACAAGGATCAGGAAGACGCCGAGCACGAAGAGCGAGACGGCAACCGTGCCGATGGAGGCAAAGGTCATCCAGTTGTTGCGGCGCAGCGAGTGGAACACCTCCTGGATAAAGTACTCGCCCGTCTTAAGCTTCATAGCCGTAGCCTCCCTTCGCCTCATCGCGCACGATGTGGCCGTCCTCAATGGCGATGACGCGGCGCTGCATCGTGTCGACAATGGTCTTGTCGTGCGTGCCATCACGATGGTCGTGCCGGCGAGGTTGATGCGATTGAAGATGTCCATGATGTCCCAGCTCGTCTCCGGGTCGAGGTTGCCCGTCGCTCATCGGCGATGACGATGGCCGGGTCGTTGACGATGGCGCGGGCAATCGCCACGCGCTGCTGCTCGCCGCCCGAGAGCTGCGAGGGGAAGCAGCGGAACTTGTCGCGCAGGCCGACGACGTCGAGCACGGCGTTGACATTGCGCTGCATGAGGCGCCGCGGCGCTCGATGACCTGCATCGCAAAGGCGACATTCTCGAAGACCGTCTTGTCCGGCAGCAGTCGGTAATCCTGGAAGATGACGCCGAGACCGCGCCGCAAATACGGCACCTCGCTGCGCTTCATGTGGACGACATCGCGCCCATTGACGAAGAGACTGCCGCTCGTCGGCAGCTCCTCGCGGAAGAGCATCTTGATGAAGGTGGACTTGCCCGCGCCGCTGGCGCCGACGATGAAGACGAAGTCTCCCGCTTCGATATCGACATTCACATGGTCGAGGGCCACAGCTCCATTCTCATAGATCTTCGAGACATCGCGCATGTGGATCATGGTTCTCTCCTTTACACCTCAGTACTTATATCTTGATTCAAAAAAGAGGACTCAGCGACGAGTCCCCTTCTCCTGATTGCCTATGAGCTGCAACGCGAGCTCTGCATTGCGCGCCGCAAGGTCGCGCAGTTTCGCGAGGAGCTCCGCATTGCGCTTGCGGAACACCGCCTTATCGTTCCACTTGCGGCGGATCTCCGCCATGAGCTCGTCTGCCGTGACATCGTCAAGGCTGCCGACCGGCTTCTCCCCGATTGAGGCGAGGAAGCGGTCGATCTTCGGGTCGTACGAGACGCCGATCATCGGCACGCCCATGACGCCGGCGAAGATCAGCGCGTGCAGGCGGATAGCGAGCATCAAGTCCATGTTGCCGACGAGCGAGAGGAACTCGCTCGTCGTGTACTCGTCCTTGAGCACCGTGCAGGCTCATGCGTGCGCTCCGCGATTGACTCCGCCGCATGGACATCCTCAGGGAACTGCATGGGCAGGAAGACGACGCGGGCCCCGAGCTCCCGCACGATGCGGTCCGAGACCTCGGCCATGACGTCCTTGAAGTGCGTCTCGTGCTGCCAGTTGCGCACGGAGATGCCGACGACCGGCTCTGCACCATCGGCATGATAGCGCTTGAAGATGGCGCGCCCGGCCGCCTTGTCGACCGGATGGATGGCGAGCACCGGGTCAGCCGTGCACTCGATCTTCGGCTTCGTGATGCCGAGCCTGGCGAGCTCTGCAAGGGAGCCCTTGTCGCGCACGGTGATGAGGTCGACACGGTTGCCGATCACGCGCATCGCGAACTCCGCCAGGCCGCCGATGATGGGGCCGATGCCCTGTGCGTAGAGCATGACCTTCTTGCGCATGACGACAGCCAGGAAGATGATGGCGAGGTAGTAGTAGAGGCTCCGGCGGCTCGTCACATTCTGGAGCAGGCTGCCACCGCCGCTGATGAGCAGGTCGGCGTGCCAGAGCGCTTTGATGATAGAAGGAAAGCCAAGCCAGGAAATGGACTCCACGCCGTGGCGCTCGCTCGTATCAGCAGGCTCGCCGAGATCACCGTGATATGAAGTTTTGGGTCGAGATCCCCGAGGACCTCCAGCATCGCGGCCAGCATCGCTTCATCGCCAGCATTCTTGGAGCCGTAATATCCCGATACGACAATCCTTCTCTCCATCAGTCTGCTTTACTCTCCTTTTTTTCAGCTGCATTAGCTTTGTGGGCTCTGGCCATGACAGCCTGCCAGAGCTCTACCAGAATCATCGCGACAGCGCCGATGCCAGCGCCGAGGACGATGCCTCCGATGCCGCGCATGAACGACATGTACACCGGCGTGCGCATGTGCGCGAACGTCTCGACCATCGATCCCTGTCCGATGGTCGCCACGAGGACGAGCGCAAAGAACACCATCGTCGGCCACTTGCGCAGCGCCGCCATCGCGGCGAGCATGAAGCCGGATGGCCGATCATGAGCTCCTTCGTGCGCGGGCGGGCGTAGAAGCCTGCTCGAGGAAGGCGCGGAAGCGCAGCTCTGTCTGCGAGACCGGCATGCCCGACGTATGGCCGCTGCGCGCGACAAAGACGACGCCCGCGACGAGCACGACGAGCATGACGAGCAGGGTCTTGACCTTGACCGGCATGTCGAGGATGCGCTTCAATTGTTCGACGACGCTTCCGTATCGTCCATGCGCCCGTCAAAGATGTCGAAGCGCTGCAGGAAAGCGATGCCGACGAGGATGAGCGGCAGGACAAACGTCAGCTTGATGCCGCGGAAGATGTTGAACTCGAGGAAGTACTGCGTGTCAGCCAGCGAGGCCGAGAGGTACGCCGCACCGATGTACGAGAGTGCACCCGTGACGAAGAGCGCGATGGCCGCCGTCACGATGAGGCGCGGCAGCGCAATGCGGGCCTTCTCCTTGTAGGCGCGCACGCGGTCGAGCTGGAAGATGACCGCGATGGCCGGGAAGACGTTCGCGCTGGCGAGCGCCGCGACGACGCGGATCTTCGAGCCATTGCCCATGAGGACCGGCACCGCCGCCAGGAGGCCGACGATGACAAGCAGGATGTACTGATAGCGCGGGCGTGCATTGAGGCGCGGGATCACGAGCGAGAGGTAGAGGATACCCGCTGCCGCGACGCCGAGCATGACGAGCGCGCGCAGGACCTTCGAGGCATTGTAGGTCTCAAAGGTGCCGGCCTTGCCGATCGTGTAGCCATGCGCCACAAGCTTGTCGTGCGTCTCCTGGAAGTACTTCATGTTCGTTTCCATGAGGCTCATGTTCGGCGAGGGCTTGTCGTAGATGCGCAGCAGATCGATGCGGATGTTGCGCTCCTCGTCCGTGTTGGACCAGCGCTCGACGGCCGTATCGATCTTGAGCTTCGGCTGCTCATCCTTCGGAATGGAATAGAGCGTGCGACGTGGTCGTAGCCGAGTCCCTTCGCGATTTCCTGCATGCCGTCCTGCTTGTAGAACTGCAGCTGCGTGACCGCCTCGATGAGGCCGAGGTTGATCTGGCGATTCTTCATCTCGTCAATCGTCGTCTGCAGGGCCTTCGGCGCACCGAGCGACTGCTGGCCGGAGAAGACGATCTCCGACACGTCGAAGCCGTCGAGGCGCGCGAAGACAGCCTTTACATCATCCGGCGTGCAGTTCTCGTAGTTGCTCGGGCGCGCGAGGACGTGGAAGCCCGCATCGTTGACGGCCTTCATCTCATCCGTCGCATGCCAAGGTTCATCTTGAGGAAGGAGTCGTAATGCGCCTTGACGGCAAGGACTTCTTCATTCCCGACCTGCAGGACCGTCACGCGGTCACTGCCGAGGCGGCGCAGCAGGTCTTCCTTCACTTCCTTATAGGTCTGTGGATTATGGCCGACGACGTAGATTTCCTTGCCGTCGATCTTGCCGGAGGCAACGAGCTGGCGCCAGGCAGGGTCCTCGAGCGTTCCTGCATGGTAGCTCTCCAGGATCTTGCTGCCGTCAATTGCCGCAGCCTTGCCGTTGTCGTTGAGCTTCTTGAAGGTCGTCTCATAGACAGCCAGGGAGGAGATGCCCGCTTCCTTTGCTTTCTCGAGCACGACGCTCTCCGGCAGTCCCTCGCGCTGCGCGAGTTCCTGCAGCCCCTCGTAATCGATGGCGAGGTCGACCTGACGGTTGGCGCGCTCTACCGCATTGCGCTGGAAGCTGATGGCCAGAGCCGCCAGCAGGCCAATGACGATGACCAGCACGAGCCAGCGATTGTATTTGAATACCTTCATCTAATCCACCTTATCTCAAAAACCATTATTCTTCACCCGCACGGACGAGGACACTGCCCTCCTGCTGATCCACCGAGACGATGCGCATCTTGAGCGGCAGCTGCTCCGGCTTCACGAGGGCGATGCGCCCGAGCGTATCGCCAAGCGCGCCGTGCCGAAGGGCGAGTTCTGGATGTCGAACTGATCCGTGTCGAAGTACAGCGTCCCGTCATCCGCCACGATGTGGCCGACGAGCGAGAGCTGCGCCTTGTGCCGAGGAGGTTCGTATCGGCCGTCACGAGGACATTGTCATCCGTGATGTGCACCTCGACATTGTCCGCCTTGCTGATCTTGCGGGCCAGCGCCTCTCGCAGGCCGTTCTCGTCAAACATGGCT
>ENA-OQEN01000011-OQEN01000011.1-human-gut-metagenome-genome-assembly--contig:-NODE-11-length-59490-cov-2.747031_pt1 | contig 59490 bp, 60 predicted proteins | sample MGYA00242791_ERZ504627 | MGnify/ENA primary metagenome ERZ504627 (study PRJEB26092, sample SAMD00036316) | human gut metagenome | host: Homo sapiens | study: EMG produced TPA metagenomics assembly of... | reverse complement strand
TCATTATTTCCATCGTAATTCTGTTTTCTGGTCTGTACTTTAACCATACGGAAGCAGATGCTTTTTTTGATGCGGCAAAACCTGCCGCCCAGTCGACGGTCAGCAGTGTCGAGCTTCCAATCTCTGCAAATACACAGATCAATACAAGCGAGCTTCTCCTTGCTTCGAGAACCTCCTATATAAAAGAAGTAAAACAGGGACCTGCACAGGCGGAAACATCTGTCCGTTTTATTGCAGCACTTCCAGATACACGAGAGCTTTCTTCCTCCCGGTATGCTATTTTTTCAGAACCAATTCTGTCGAAAACAATTATCAGTCAACAGAAGATCCTATGCTATATCCATGCACAGGACGGGCAAAAATCCAACTATTTTTCAGTTTAATCACGACTAAACATGAGACTATGGATGCACATAGTTTTCTTTGCATACTTAAAAATTGAAAAATGGAGGACTTAATCTATGTTTATGAATATTCTTGTTGGTATTATGCTGCAATTGCAATTCTCGCCGGAGTCTGGGGCTTCTGGGTAGATCACAGAAAGGATAAGGATCTACCGAATGAAACATCTGCTGCAGGCAACGCAGATACAAGCAGCAAAAACTAAACAAAGTAACACGAAATGCCGGGACAGACAGCCCGGCATTTTCTTCTATCTATATGATCTATATGAACTTAAGCGTCTTTTCCCCAGACTTCCTCAGCCACTTCTTTTACAAGCTTCAGCTTTGCCCACTGCTCCTCCTCTGTCAGTTTGTTGCCGATCTCGCAGGATGCAAATCCGCACTGTGGCTTAAATACAGGCGATCTAGCGGAATGTATTTTTCTGCCTCATGGATTCTGGCAATGACCTGATCCTTATTCTCAAGCACTGGAGACTTTGTTGTGATCAAACCAAGTACAACCTTCTTATCGCCGCTTACCTTCACAAGTGGTGCAAATCCACCAGAACGCTCATCATCAAACTCCAGATAGTAAGCATTTACATTCTCTTCTCCAAACAGGATGTCTGCCACTGGATCATACGCGCCACTGTTTGCATATGTGGAATGGAAATTACCACGGCATACATGTGTATTGATCACCATATCCTTCGGTGCATTTGCGATAACCAGATTATTGATATCCTTGTGGTTTTTCTGAATCTCCTTCAGTCCCTCTGCAGTCGTTCCATATGCCAGATGTCCCATCTTATCTGCCATCATGCCCCATGTACAATCATCAAACTGTACATTCCGGCAACCTGCGTCATACAGATCCTGAAGTACCTTTCCGTATGCATTTGCAATGTCTGTTACAAGATCCTCTGTATTTACATAATACTTCTCTGTCTCCACACGGTTAAACGGCATTGTAAACTGTGCCAGAAACTGTGTCGGTGATGGCATTGTCTGCTTTGCAACGGTATTTTCATCTTCAAACTGCTTTACAAATGTGAAATGCTCAACAAACGGATGCCTGCCGGACAATCCAACCTTGCCTACCAGATATGTATCATCGACCATTGCGGCCTCTCCATGGAATGGAAGTCCTGTTTTGGTCGGTGTATGACCGATGCCATCAAAGCCCCACATAAAATCCAGATGCCATGTTGCACGACGGAACTCTCCATCTGTAATTACATGATATCCAAGTGCCTTTACCTTCTGAACAAGTTCTGTGATTGCTGCTTCCTCAACAACCTTTAACTCCTCATATCCAATCTTACCTTCATCAAACTGGCATCTTGCTTTCTTAAGCGCCTCCGGTCTCAAAAAGCTTCCTACATAATCATAACGAAATGGTGTCTTTCCTATACTCATTTTATTTCCTCCGTGTTCTGTGATTTGCTCACATTATAATCGGACAAAATGGGTTTGTATAATATCTATTTTTTTGTGTTTGATATAGTTTGAAGCTATTTCAACTATTCTAGGATAAGTATTTCTTTATTGCAGTCAGATACGTCTGAGCCAGATGACTCAGCATTTCTTTCTTGTGCGTGATATAGCCGATCCGCATATCACCTTCATCCGCAAGTGGCACGGAAATGATATCTTTGCCATTTAATTTCTTATCGATCACACCGCTGCATACAGTGTAACCATTCAAGCCAATCAGAAGATTGAACAAGGTTGCCCGGTCACGCACACGGATATTCTTTTTCCGTTCCGTCTCAGAGAAGATCTCCTCAGAGAAATAAAACGAATTATGCTCACCCTGCTCAAATGACAGATACGGATAGCTTTGCAGTTCTTCGTTCGTGATGACTTATTTTCCGCAAGCGGATGCTTCCGGCTGATAAAAACATGCGGTTTTGCCACAAAGAGCTGATGAAACTCCAGATCGTAGGACTTCAGGATCTTCGTGAGCACAACCTCATTGAAATCATTGAAAAACAGGATTCCGATCTCACTCCGCATACGCGCCACATCCTCGATAATCTCATACGTCTGTGTCTCCCGGATGCTGAAATCATATTCATCCTGTCCATATTCCTTGATCAGATCAACAAATGCATTAACCGCAAAGGAATAATGCTGCGTGGAGATACAAAACTGCTTCTTTCCACCTGTGCCGTTCTTATATTTATCCTCCAGAATATCTGCCTGCTCCAGCACCTGTCGTGCATATCCAAGGAAATCCTCCCCCTCCTTGGATAAGGTGATGCCTTTGTTCGTCCGGTTGAAGATCACAATATTCATTTCCTTTTCCAGATCATGAATCGCATTCGTCAGGCTTGGCTGCGTGATATACAGCTTCTTCGCTGCTTCTGTGATTGTTCCGGTCTGTGCAACCATCGTTGCATATCTTAGCTGTTGTAGTGTCATCGTTTACTCCCCTTTCTCTTCCTCACTGTCTGCAATATCATGTTCTTAAGCTGTCTTGCGGCAGCGCTGAGTGGATGTTGGTTATCAAACACCATACAGATATCCCGTTTCGGAATTTCTTCTTTTAACGGAATCTGCACGATTTCTCTTTTCATTATAGCTTCTCTTGCCATCGATTTAGGAACGAAGGCAAGTCCTAGCTCATGCCGTACCAGTGGCAGGATCTGATCGGTCGTTGCAACCTCCGTATCCGGGGACAGTTCCAGTCATATGATAAAAACAATTGATTGTAAAATTGAAATGTCATCGTCTCACGTCCAAGGCATATCAGCGATAATTTTTTAATTCCCACAGCGATATTTCCTGACTTCCAAGCGCCATGAACGTTCTTCCTCCGACTAATACCTCCTGAAAAGACTCCAATACAATTTCCTTGAGCGGGGCTTCCACCGCCGCTGGGGTTGACACGACCGCAAAATCAATCATTCCACTTTTCACTGCCTCGATTGCCTGTGGAGTTGAGTGATTATAGATTTTCAGACGTATACCCGGATATTTCATATGAAACTCTTTCAGCTTATCCAGCAGATAGATATTCAAGGCGGTTTCACTCGCACCGATTGCAATACTTCCATGTGTCAGTCCCGTACTGTCGGTCAGCTCCTCCTCTGCCGCCCATAACTGCAGCATTGCCGCAGATACATGCGTATACAGACGCTGTCCCTCCGGCGTCAACTGCACACCACGGTTCGTTCTCACAAACAGTGTACTATGAATCTGCTGTTCTAAGCTATTCATCGCACGTGTAATATTCGGCTGGCTGTTTCCCAATACACGGGCCGCTTTTGTAAAATTCTCATATTTTGCCACATAATAAAAGATTTTGTAATATTCAAAATTTACGTTCATGCCTCTCCTTATCCTGATATATCAAAGTAATATCTTTGATATATCAATTATACTTTTTACTTATTTCTGTATGCATAGTATAATCTGTCCGAAAAGAAAAAGCAAGAAGGGATGTGCATATTATGAAAAATACAACGATGTTTCCAAGAGAAGAACATGCAGATGTTTTGTTCCAGAAAATATTAAATGATCCATGGGCATGTGAAAAACTGCAGGAGACCTTTTGTAATTCTCTCGCGCTGAATGACGATACAGCTAATTCCCCTTCTGCATCCACATTTGCCAATGTCCTGTTTGATGCATACCACAACCGGGATTTGTCTGCATTTCTGATGGTAATCTGTCAGAATACACTGTTTGATCTGCTGCGGAATTCTTATCTGATTCCATACCGGTTCAATGCAGATGGGAAGCAAAACCCGATTATCATGACAGATACAGAAGGAAATCTGTTATCCGAATATAAAAAAACAGTTCATGAGAAAGAATATCATCATTTTCAGAACGTATGCAAAGAAATCGGTTCAACACAAAATATGTTCTTAGCACAGGCTTATCGGTACAGCCACGCATATACATCTGATTCTATGGACATCAAGCAGAAAAATCTGGAATCCTGCACCGGCGTTCTCCTGATTCGCGAGCTTCCAGACACGATCAAGCAAAAAGAAACCGAAGCTGAAGCCTATTCCGCAGTCTGGGATCTGATGGTAAAGCTGGAGAAGGAACTCCCGATGGCATTTGTATTTTACGGACAGGATACTCTGCTCGAACACAATGAGCATTTTGACGAGCTTGGAATCTTCCTGCCAAATTCCGTTTTTTGAATAATCTAAAACGGCATATTACAAAAGCAGAGGCGATATTATATGAAGAAGAACGCTGATCCGATCTCAACTTCCTATGTTGATATTATGGAAAAAAATCATATGGAGATCCCCTGGCATGATTATACTGGCGATGACAGCAACGTGCTTATCTCCGATGCAGGATTGATTGAAAAAGCATCCGTCATCGGTCGTGTCGGTCTGATCCTGCTTTCCTGTGGAACCGGAGCATGGCGTGTCCGTACATCCATGAACAAGCTTTCCAAAGAACTCGGTGTAACATGCACGGTCGATGTCGGTCTGATGTCCATTGAGTTTAACTGTTTTGATGGAAATGATTGTGTGTCCCAATCTTTAAGTATTGCAAATACAGGCGTAAACACATCCAAGCTTTACCGAATGGAGCGTTTCGTCGACAGCTTTCCGAATATCGAAGCCCATCTGACCGGTGAAGAAATCCATAAAAGGCTCGACGAAATCGAGAGAATCCATGCGCTTTACTCTCCTGTCAAATTAGGACTTGCAGCAGCACTCGCCTGCTGTGCATTTACATTTCTACTTGGCGGCGGTCCCGTGGAAATGATTCTTGCATTCATTGCTGCAGGTGTTGGTAATATCATACGAACAAAACTGATCAAGCATCATTTTACCTTATTTCTAAACATTGCTGCTTCTATCTCGGCTGCCTGTCTGATCTACACGATCTGTCTGAAGCTTGCCGAAATGCTGTTCCATGTGGCCGCGGTGCACGAAGCAGGTTATATATGCTCTATCCTGTTTATCATCCCTGGATTTCCATTTATTACAAGCGGCATTGACCTTGCAAAGCTGGATCTACGATCCGGTCTGGAACGACTGACTTATTCCATTATTATCGTTTTGGTTGCAACCATGTCTGCATGGATCATGGCTTTGCTGTTACATTTGCAGCCGCTGTCTTTCGCAGACATGCATATCAATGTATGGGTACATTTTATACTCCGGATAATTACCAGCTTCTGTGGTGTATTCGGATTTTCCCTGATGTTCAACAGTTCTGTTCAATGGCATGCACGGCTGCAATGATTGGTGCTGTCGCAAATACACTCCGTCTGGAGCTCGTAGACCATTGTGGAATTCCTGCCGCTGTGGCTGCATTTCTTGGGGCACTGACAGCAGGACTGCTTGCATCCTTTATAAAGCAGAATCATGGATATCCAAGGATTTCACTTACAGTTCCTTCCATCGTTATTATGGTTCCGGGACTTTACTTATATCGTGCAATTTATAACTTTGGCATTATGTCTCTTACCGAAGCGGTCTCGTGGTTTACATCTGCAATTATGATCATCATTGCACTTCCACTCGGTCTGATCTCTGCAAGAATTCTGACTGACCGCACATTCCGGTACTGCACATAACACAAATTACCTTATCAAACAAAGGAGGACAAACAAATGCTTACAGCCGTAACAGGTATCAACTGGGGTGACGAAGGAAAAGGTCGTGTCATCGATCTATTAGCAGAGCAGGCGGATATCGTCGTCCGCTATCAAGGCGGAAATAACGCCGGTCACACCGTCGTTGTTGGTCGTGATAAATATGTATTAAATCTGCTTCCATCCGGGATTCTGCATCCGGATGTCACATGTGTTTTAGGGGATGGAATGGTCATTGACTTAGAGCATCTCACGAAGGAAATCGAGGCTCTGCGAGGAAAAGGTATTCCTATCACACCAGAAAATCTAAAGCTTTCCAAGCGTGCCACGATCTCTATGCCTTGGCACCGGGTGCAGGATGAACTAGAGGAAGCCCGGCTGGAAAAGGATGGTTCCGCCTCGGTTCCACACGTCGCGGTATCGCCTATGCTTACAGCGACAAATATAGAAAGAAAACGCTCCGGCTTGGTGATCTGCTTCATCTGAACGAGGGCTATATACACAACCGGCTGCACATGATGCTGGATGCCAAAAACATGGAGCTTTCCGGCTGTTATCATCAGGAGCCAATGTCCTATCCGGCACTGCTCTCCTGGTGTGAGAAACAGGCGGCAGCATTCTCCGCATATATCTGCGATACCGGCGCATTCTTAAGAAATGCCCTTGCAGACCATAAAAAAGTGCTTTTGGAGGCACAGCTTGGTGCCATGCGTGATATTGACTATGGCATATTCCCATATACATCCAGCTCATCCACGATATCAGCCTATGGTCCGATCGGTGCCGGAATCCCCGGTGCTCCGCTCTCCCATGTCGTCGGTGTTCTGAAAGCATACTCGACCTGTGTCGGTGCTGGTCCATTTACCGCAGAGAAAGCAATGTCCGAATCATGGAAAGATGATCTTCGCCGTGCCGGCAATGAATACGGTGCTGCAACCGGACGTCCAAGACGTGTTGGTCCTTTCGATGCCGTTGCCAGCCGTTACGGACTCCAATGTCAGAACGCAGACCGGATTGCCCTGACAAAACTGGATGTATTAAGCTCCATGAAGGAAATTCCGATTATCACAGAATACCTACAGCACACGAAACATATTATGGATTTTGACCCAACAGATAATATGGATAATCTCCTGCCTGTCATCGATATCGTTCCTGGCTGGCAACAGGATATCTCGCATTGCTGTTCTTATGATGAACTGCCGGACAATGCAAAACGATATATAGAAACGATTGAAAAACTGCTTGATCACGAGATACAATTTATCTCAGTCGGTGCGGAACGAAATCAATACCTGACAAAAGGGGAATGGCTGTAAAGCCACTCCCCTTTGTTATGTGTACATCTTCACTCTTCTCTGATACTCTGCATACGTGAGCGGTGCTTTCTCACTCAGTATCTTTGATTTAATCACAGTTCCGATAAATAACGTATGGGAACCACAAGATATCTTCTCTGTCACCGTCGCTCCAAGCATCGCCACGCTCTGCCATCCGAGATACGGGATTCCCTGTTCATTGACCGGAAGCTCCAGTGTTTTCATTTTATCAACATCTCTTCCAGACTGATATCCAAAATGCTTGATTGTCTCGAAGGTGCATGTCTCATCTAAGATACTGACTGCAAATATCCCACTCTTTTTGAGTAACTCACATGTATAACTCTGATTGGAAACCGCAATTGCAATCTGTACCGGCTCGTGGCTGATCTGCATACATGTATCAATGATACAGCCATTTGCTTTTTTCTCCCACACCGTCGATAACATGTATAATCCATAGGTAATACACTGTGTTGCTGTCCGTTCCATCTTCCACATCTCCTATCTGATTTTGTTTCCGATAGTATGTGCAAAATGAGATTTTCTATAGATAAAATATTATCAATTAAGCAAAAATGGTACAAAACAGAATCATATATTGTCTATTTTGTACCATCATCAAAGGACAGGAAATAAGATTTAAAATCTGTATTTGGATTGTTCTAGCTCCACATTGCCTCGATCTCAGTCTTGGATACCACACCGACACTTTTCTTCACGATCTCGCCATCTTTGAACAGAATCAAAGTCGGGATGCTTGCCACGCCATAAGACATCGCAATATCCATCGCCTGATCGACATCGAGCTTGCAGACCTTGACCTTTCCTTCATACTCGTCCGCAATCTCAGAAACCGTTGGTGCCAGCATCTTACACGGGCCACACCATGTTGCCCAGAAATCTACGAGCACGAGTCCCTTTGCATCGAGTACTTCTGCCTTAAAATTATCGTTATTTAAAATTACTTCTGCCATTTTCATTCACTCCTTATCTTTTGATTTATGTTACCCTTTGCTGCTTCCTTTTAATCACGCTACCACGCTTCACCCGGATATTTCATGCCCCAGTCTTTCCGAAGCTTCGTCATGATTTCCATTACATCCCTGGAATACGCAAGCTGCATCGCGGATGCATCCCCGCTTTTTACTGCCTGTTCCATATCCTGCATCTCATAGTACAGCGCATCCGCAGTATCTCCGGCTGTAATCTCCGTCTGCGCGCCACTTTCGGCATCCACGATGACTGCCTTATCCGCGCGCGGATATTCCATGATCTCGATATATCCTTTTTCCAGACTGATCATCGCACGCTTTGGCTGTTTTGAATGCATCGAGAGTGCAACCGTTGCCATCTGCCCCTGGGCATTCTTGAGCAGAATTGTTGCCTGCTCATCCGAACCGGTCGGAGAAGGCTTCCACTGGCTCACGATCTCATCCGGCTGTTCGTCCAGAAAACTCCGGACGATTGACAATGCATATACGCCGATATCAAGCATCGCGCCACCGGCAAGATTCATATTGAAGAACCGGTTAGACATATCATATTCCTTGAAGCTTCCGAAATTCATCGTGATGATCTGCACCTTTCCAAGCTCACCACTTTGCACGATATCCCACAGCTTCTTGTAGATTGGCATATGCCAGATCGTCATTGCTTCTGCAAGCACAAGCTTTTTTTCTTTCGCAAGCGCGATCATATCATCCAATTCTCTGCTGTTAAGCGTAATTGATTTTTCAACAAGCAGATGCTTTCCATACATCAGCGCCTGCTTCATAAATGCATAATGTGTATTATGCGGACTCGTAATATAGATGATATCTACATCCGCATCCAAAAACATATCATCAATCGTATCATATACTTTGGAAACACCATATTTTTCAGCAAATGCAACCGCCTTCTCATGCGTCCGGTTTCCAACTGCATATAACGATTTTCCCATCTTCTGCAATGCCTGTGCCATCTCATTTGCGATCACGCCGGTACCAAGCACTGCCCAATTCAACGTATCCTGCATCCACTTTACTCCTCATCTTTCACTAATATGTTTCAATACCATTAAAATAATCTTTTACCATCTTCACCACGACACCCGACAACAGGAATACCGCAATCAGGTTCGGGATTACCATCAAACCATTAAATGTCTCCGCGATGCTCCAGAGGAGCCCGAGATTCATCGTTGCACCAACGATTGCAACCAGGGAATACACAAGCATGAACGGTTTATTTACCCGTGTACCAAACAGAAATTCAATACATCGGACACCGTAAAGTCCCCAGCCGATGATTGTTGAAAATGCAAAACAACACATTGCAATCGCTGTGAAGATGGATACCCAGCCACCATAAGTCGCAGTGAATCCACTGATTGTAAGCTCTGCGCCTGCCGCCTCTCCATATCCAATCGGAACTTACTGCATAAGATTACAAGTGCGGTCAATGTACAGATCACTATCGTATCAACAAATACTTCGAAGATTCCGAAGAATCCCTGCTTTACCGGTTTTCTTGTATCTGCACATGCATGTGCAATTGAACCGGTACCAAGACCAGCCTCGTTCGAGAAGATACCACGGGAAACACCTTCTTCATACTCATGAAGAAGCTTCCAACGACGCCACCAGTCACAGATGCCGGGTTAAATGCGCCTTCAAAGATGGATGCAAATACCGTTGGCACGTTCTTGACATTCAGCAGCACAACTCCGATTGCAAGCACAATATACATTACTGCCATAAACGGTACCAGTTTCTCTGTTACCTGTCCGATCCGCTTAATTCCGCCGAGCAGAATGAGCGCAATCAGGATTGCAAGCACAATTCCGATAATGAGATTCAGGGTAGAAACCTGATTCTCGGAAATTACATTATAATTAAACAATGCTGAGTCAATCGCCGTTGTGATCGTATTGACCTGCGTTGCATTTCCCGTACCAAATACCGTCAATACGCCAAATGCAGAGAACAGATATGCCAGCCATTGCCAGTGCTTCTTCAATCCATTCTTAATATAATACATCGGTCCACCGACATAATCGCCATCTTTATTTTTCTCGCGAAAATGCACCGCAAGTGTAACCTCTGCAAACTTCGTACACATACCGAGCAGTGCAGATATCCACATCCAGAAAATCGCACCAGGACCTCCGATGGCGATAGCTCCGGCTACTCCGGCTACATTTCCGGTTCCAACCGTTGCCGCAAGTGCCGTACAGACTGCCTGAAACGGTGTGAGCGCACCGTCGCCCGCTTCCTTCTTCTTGAACATTCGTCCGAATGTCACCTTCATGGCATACGGAAACTTCCGTATCTGTAAAAACCGGGTACGAAAGCTCAAATATAACCCAACACCGATAATACAGATCATCGCCGGGACGCCCCAGATAAAATTATTGATCACACTATTGACTGCGTCTACTTTTTCTAACATTGATAAACTCCTATTCTAAAAGCCTTCCTTCTTTCGCTGTTTCCGAAGCTCGCTGCGTTTCTTTCCGGTCTCCCATTCCGCTTCTTCCACAACTGTCTCTAATTTCAATCTTGGTACCCGCCGCGGCTTATTATCCTCATCCAATGCAACCAGTGTCAGATATGCACGGTTCACCGGATAACGCATCCCATCTATCTTCTCTAAATAGGAATCCACGCGGATTTCCATCGACGAATTTCCGACATAGGTTACGCGTCCGATCAATACGACAATATCATGCTGACGAAGGCTACGCAGAAAAGTCAGATTATCTACCGATGCTGTGAGCACATGTCCCTCAGAATGCCGCATAGCCGTAAGACCTGCCACCTCGTCAATCCAGCCCATCAGTATTCCACCAAACATCACATCTGCGCCATTTAAATGTTCCGGACGAATCTCATGAAACTGTTCTGTCAGAGAATCCGCAACCCGTTTTTCTTTTATTTGCTCTTCCATGCTGTCATTCCTTTCCTGCTCTCATCCGATCAACTCATACTGTAGAAATTCATACTTTAATTTCGAGCCTTCCCCAATATTCTCCGGCAACAACGCTCTTGCAACCAGTTTCAGATCATCGGACTCAATATCCGTCCGTTTGAGATTTGCATAATCTCCATCTATGCTTACTACTTCATAATACCATGTTTCCATACGATAGCTCCCTATATCATCTTAATCCATAATGCTTATTGTATCATACTTCATCACACACCGACGTGATGACCTGTGCATATCAGCGTGCTTCATTATATCATGTCACCGGATTATTTTCATCTTTTAATTCCATTTTTCTACAATTTTATGTCATGATACATACGCCCCGCAGTTGCCTTTTTCCCTTCAAAATGCTAAGATATTTCCAGTTAAAAAACACATATATAAGAAAGGAATGTCCCATGCCTGTAAATAAAAATAACGGTTACCATACATTATCCAAAGATTTATCAGAACGTATCGAACAGGATCGCGCGAATCACTGGGTCAATCCATATGCCTGCCCGGATTCTGCCATCATCCGTCGTTTTGACGATCATGACAAGCCACATCTCTGGCGTCCTGCTTTCGTTATGGATGTCGAGAAAATCCTGCACAACAATTATTATAACCGATATTCGGATAAAACGCAGGTTATCTCCTGCTATAAAAATGACGATATCTCCAGGCGTGCGTTACATGTGCAGCTCGTCTCCCGTATCGCACGTACTATCGGCATGACACTTGGCTTAAACCTGGATCTGATTGAAGCGATTTCCCTTGGACATGATATCGGTCACACTCCGTTCGGACATGCCGGGGAGCGTTTCTTAAATGCACTTTATAACGGGCATACCGGACGATTGTTCAATCATAATATTCACAGTGCACGTGTCCTGGATCATCTGATTTTCCGGAATGTAAGCCTGCAGGTATTAGACGGTGTCATCTGCCATAATGGTGAGCTTGAGCAGCAGGAATATAAACCAAAGCGCTTTTCTGCCACGGATCCATGGGGAGAATTTGATACCAATCTCGAAGACTGCTACACCGATCCTTCTGCGAACAAACGACAGATTCCCGGCACACTGGAGGGCTGTATCATGCGGATCAGTGACATTATTGCATATCTTGGCAAGGACCGGCAGGACGCATTAAAGATTGGTCTGATTGAAAATAATAACCACTTTACTTCCGGTACGCTTGGCACAACCAATGCACAGATTATCAATAATATGACAGTCAGCATCATAGAGCACAGCTATGGAAAACCTTATATCAGTATGGATAAAGATGTATACGAAACTTTTTCAAAGGCGAAAACAGAAAACTATCAGACAATATATAACAATCCGCAGTTAAATGATATGTACAACAACAATATCCGTCCGATGTTCCACGATATGTATGAAGCACTTCTCACACAGGCAAAAAGGATGGACCAATCATCCATCCTTTACAAACATCATATTAATTATATCCGAAGTGCCAACCAATATAGTCATTATTTTAATATTGATAAATACATGGAGCACTACCTGAGTCAGGATCCGAATGAAATTGTCGTTGATTTCATGGCAAGCATGACCGATGATTATTTTATTGATCTGTACAACTACCTGTTTCCAAACGGATCCTACAAGGTTGACTATATCGGGTATTTCGACTAATGCATCAACAAGGACTATACAATCATTTCATAATTGTATACGTCTTATTTTTTTCCGGAATTCATCGAATTGATATGGTTTCTTACGAAACCACAAGGATGTCTTCTAATCCGGAATAATCTCGATATATACCTGATCATATTTGTGCTTTAATTCCTGCTTGATCTCATCCCTTACCTGATGCAGGATGCTGATATGTATCACATCTGTCTGGTTGCCGATATAGACTTCCACCCAGATCTTCCGTCCCGTCTGGATCACATCAAGGAATGTCACTTCGTATGGATAATCCTTCATATGCTTATCTACGATGGAACGGATCTGGTTCAACACCTCTTCCTCCGGCGCAAACAAAACCAGATTCTTGATGCTCTGGAAGATCACAACGACCGGCTCCCGGATCAGCAAAATCGCCATCACTGCCGCTACTGCCGGATCAATATATGGTGTCAGGAAATGAAGCTTCGTATGAAGCAGCAACACCTGTACCACAAATGCAACCGCCACACCCAGGCTGCTCACAACATCCAGCTTCCACATATAGAGCTCTGCTTTGATCGTCTCTGACTCGTATTTCTTACTGTAATGATTCAGTACGAGATACATCGCTGCACATCCTATGCAGACAAGGAACTCAAACACTGCAATCTTCCCAGCATTTACCTCATGTCCGCCATGCACGAGCAGCTTTACGTTCTCCACAAGCAGATTACAAGTGAGTGCCAGCAAGACGCTGTACTTCACGAGCAGGAATAGCGATTCTACCTGTGAGTATCCATATGGGTGTTTCTCCGTAACCGGCTTATACAGAAGCGGCACCAACACAAGAAACGGTCCGATCATAACAAGATCTGCCGCATCAAACAAACAGTCCGTAAGCAGCGAATGCGAATGCGTGATCCACGCCATAACTCCTTCCGCTATAATAAATAAAAGGCTTCCAAGAAAAGATAATCGTAATATCTTCTTCTCTATCTTCAACTTATCTTTCTTCATATATATTTTCCTCTTCCCATTCTCGCCTTTTACTATAACATAAAAATCCCGTTTGGAAAATATACCAAACGGGATTGCTTTATTTTTTTTATGACATACACAAGTAAATCATTACTTATGGAAGCCAGCTTATACGAACCTCTTTCAGCTGTCCGGTTACATCATTAAACTCGAACTCATATCCACTGTCACCCATATACACTTCTGATTCTATCATATACTTTACATTTTTCCCATCCTCTTCAGCATTTTCACTGCTATTTTCCAGCAGCTCATCCTTTGTAAGGGTAGTAGGGAATGAAAATGTACCTTTTTTGCTCCAATCTATCATATATTCACTGATTTCAGCATTCATGGAAGCATCATAATCCGGCTGTGGTACATAGAGGTGCGAATATCTCACATATGAAAGCACACAGTCCTCAGCCTTCTGCTCGCTGTCAGTGAAATTACCAAATTTAAACTGCATTGTTACATAATCGTTGATAGATGCCTGATACCTCTCAGTTTCATAATTTACATTTACATTGTTGCCACTGTTGTTAAGGTCACTCTCATCAAATGGAATACCTGCATCTATAAGATCCTTGAGTGTTGATTCTCCTAATATGAGCTTCGTACCATTGTACACAAATGATCTGTTGTCCATATCTGCATATTTCTCGCTGAGTCCCTGCTCCAATGTGAAATCATCATATACCGGAAGCGTAAACTCCGTTGATTCATCATATGTATCAGCAATATCCTCCGTATCATCTGCCGATATATCAGCAGCATCTTCTCCTGTAGTATTTTTCTCCGTTACAGTTACCTGTTCTGTTGCCTCTGTCTTCTCTGCTTTGTTGTCCGACTCGTCTGTCCCACAGCCAACAAGAGACATTCCAAGTACTACTGTGACAAGTCCCAGCTGCAGCATCCTTCTGTTTTTCATATAGTATGTTCCTCCTTGATAAAATATGTTTTCGGATTTATTATCACTTATCACCCGAAATCTGTCGAGGTTAAATCAGTAGCATCCATGCAACCAGTGGTAGCAATGATTGATTTTTGCAATTTTTATCACTTTTTATCAATCAATATATATTTTTTAATTTTCTCACTCCTCAGTAATGCTCATAAACCTTGTATATGTCTTAGGGTTCATTATCTCCGGAGAATCATCAGCAAATCCATTTATGCTGTATATATTGCCATCTTCAAGATCTGTATACGCATTAAAGTAATACGAAGTCTTCCTTGTGCCGTTCCGTATACGCAATATGGAATAGGCATAATAATAGTAAATTTTTCCCTTTTCCTCATACTGTCCTTCGGCTGTAACCTTGGAAATCCCGGCAGAGTTGCTGTCTTCTGCCATATCAGCTGCACTCTTCCATGTATACGGAATAACAGACACTATCACCTGTGATTTATCAGCCTCAGAATAATAAGATTTCCCAGTCTGATCATCTCTTAGAAGTATGAAATTCTCTGGAATTTCATAGGATACATATATATCTTCATTTGCAATGCTGTCCACAAGCTCTGCATCAGTATATTCTTCTTTCACGACATCTGAACTGAATGTGCCTGAATACCCATCTGCCTGCCAGTATGAGCCTGTCATATCATTTGTCTCATCCGTAGGAACTGCACTGGAAGTAACACAAGCTGCCTCATCAATGGCCTTTTCATACATATCATTCTCGATGCAGTATCCATGGCAGCTATATCTGTTCCATCAAATCTTACCACTGTGAGAAACCGTTTATCATCTCCTGCATCTGAAATGAGCACACAGAAATATGAACTGTCATATTCAGCGCCACGTTCCTCCTTCATGCTCACTATATATCTTATATACTCCCTGTCATCACACGAATCTTCTCGGGATACTGTTCCATCGTATAGCCGGATTCCTTCATATGTTGTACACGTCCGTCTCTGCCATTCCAGAAATCATCAGCAGAATCATCCTCAACATCTATCTGTACCAGATACTCGTCGGTACTTCTTATGTTGAGACAGCCACTTTCATGTATAATAGCTATTCCTACTGGTTTTACGGAAAAAGCATATCCCTTAAATACGATATGCCACAGTTCAGAGTACAACGTCTCATCTTCTGTCTGATCATGGTTTTTCAGATTGATTACGCCCATAAAATCCAAAGCAGCAGCTATTGCACCTGCAAATATAACGACAGATATAATCACATATAATACCTTTTTAAATTTCTTCATCCGCTTTTTCATCCTCAAGTATTATCTGAAGTATTTCCTCTTTCTTTATTCTTTGCATCTCGGATCCTGTAAGTATCAGAAGGATAATCATTACAATCACAAAAACCGCAACAAAAATCAGCGTCGACAGGCTGTAGTTCAAAAACAATCCTGAATTATCATTTCCTGTGTAACACTGTATATAATCTCCATCCCGTATTCCAGGCACATCAAGCCATACAGTATTCATTATCTTTCTTCCATCATCATCAAAATAACACAGATCAGCCTTTGTATACTGCTGGTACACCTTCTCAACACGTACATTATCGTTTTTATCTTTATGGTTGCTCCACTCATTCCTGACAAACAACACTGCCATCATAACAATGGAAAATATACATATAACTGTCATAATTCCAAATATTACTTTAAGCCTCATGAACCGGTTCCTGCCTCGAAGATTTTTCATGTGCACTATATTGTTTGATGTCTAAATTCTCCTGAGTTCAGTTCACCCTGTTTTTTTCTTTCTTCTCCATATATAAGCTCATCCATCTGAACATCAAGTATCTCACATATACACACAAGTCTGTCAAGATCCGGATATGCCTTATCTCTCTCCCATTTGGACACTGCCTGTCTGCTTACACCTATCTTATCAGCAAATTCTTCCTGACTCAGTTCGGCTTTCTTACGATATTCCTGTATTCTGGATCCTATATACAACATCCTTTTCCCTCCTCTTAATAGTCGGCGTTTCTCTTAACTCTTCAAAATGAAACGGAGCCCCTGTCACTGCAACATAAAATGGCAAAGGACTCCTATGAAGTTTTCCATCAGTCCTCTTTTGTAGTAAAATTTGATGAGATACTCTGGTAATGAATCCATGTTTGTGACAACAAATGTGTACATGTAAACCATCTGGTTTTCCGGCTTTTCACCCTTGCATACCACACGCCTTTCATAAGCCATCAGCCAGTTTCACAGCTATGCCGTAAATAATCATATATATTTAATTCTCAATACCCAACCACATCATACTTCGGATTGCTCTCCTGATCCTCATACATGACAACAAGCTTGTCCTCACATACCATAATTGAAAAGATGTAGGTCGGATCAGTATATGCAACCGATTCATAGCAATCCGCATATCGCTTTAGAACTTTTTCATTATTGCCATTCAAATCCGTCTGTATCAATTCTGTATTTCCATTTTCCTGTTTCAGATAAAACAGTTTATCACCATAGGAATTATACTCCAGAACATGTTCCGATATTGTTATATACTGTGTTTCATTGGACTCTTGTTTCTGGTCTGTTTTCTCACACTTTTTTAACGTATACATCCCATTCTCATCTATACATAACAGATATCTGTTCCATTTTCCTGATACTTTTTTCACCATATTCATTATAGACAGCTTCCAGATAATAACTATCATCATCATAGATAATCTCAGCATAAAAATCCTTTGCACGACTATAAGCTTGGCCAATAAATTTTCCCAGATATAATTCCTTCTTATCTATATTTATCTGACTCTCTATTTTTACCCTATATACATCAAAATACTCATAATCATCGTCTACAGGAGTCTCATAATAGAGATATCCATCTTTTATTGCGCAATAAAGCTGAATCTGTATATGGTTCATCTACATTTCCATTTTCCACATTTATCCGGCTTAAGAAATAAGCATCCTGTAAATAATATGTAAAATATACATATCCATCATAATAATCTAACCGGATGAGCCAGCCGGTTTCCTCGATGTCATCCATCTCCCAAGCCTTCTTGATCTCATCGAACGTAATGATCGTCGACATTTTGCCTTCTTTATCTACCTTGCAGATTGCATTCTCAGTTTTATGAAAGAAAAACAGTTCATCCCCATTTGCCACTGCACGCTCGTTGTAATTCATTACTTTATCCTCATATGCTGCATCCGGACCGTGTTCTTCTTTCGCATATGCACCATAGATTGCTTTGTAATTATTGTAAATAACAAAATTCCTTCCAACAAAAAATGCGGACACACATACAAACGCAATTCCCACAACCAGAGACGATATATGAACCGCTTTGCTCTCCTTATCAAACAAATTCTTATTTCGTCGATACTCGTATATGTGGATAAGCAAAACAATTATCATCACTGCTATTCGCACAAAATACAAAACTGTACTTTGTTCTGCATAGACATGTGCCTTAAAACAATACAGATTGCTTATAAAATCGACAATCAAAACTACAATTATTGTCACATCTGCGAACAAATCCAGACGCGCCGAAGTTTTTCATTTACCTTCTGCATAATCCATGCCAGAACATAGCACACCAATGCGCAGGTAAATAACACTTCCAATCCTAGCCAGAAATTTGCACCATACACTTTAACAAAATCATCCAGATTGCAAAGTCTGGCATACTTCGTGTAAAAAGCAAGCCCAAATGGATATTCACCTCTCCACAATGGTGATGCACCAATTAACTGTTTCAATGCCTGACATGCCACAATCATTGCAATCAGACGTATAAACCATATTCTGTGATATGTGATTATTTTCTTCTGTTCATCTTCCAGCATTATACTCCCCATGTTTTCGTTCTTTTACTTCATTTCAATTTTTGTAACCATATCAAGTATACACAAAATACATATACTTGTCATTCACAAAATGGAGTCAAGCAAAAAAATCCCCTACACTCCATTATGAAGTATAGGGGATTCTTTTATTTGATTACGAAATCAAAATGTCTACCATATGTGGTGTATCCTACTTATTAGCGATTGCAGCCTGAGCAGCAGCAAGTCTAGCGATAGGTACACGGAATGGTGAACATGATACATAATCAAGACCAATCTTGTGGCAGAACTCAACGGATGAAGGATCTCCACCGTGTTCACCACAGATACCGATATGAAGCTTTGGATTTACTGGCTTACCAAGCTTAACTGCCATATCCATGAGCTTACCAACACCTGTCTGGTCAAGCTTAGCAAATGGATCGTTCTCGAAGATCTTAGCATCATAGTAAGCATTAAGGAACTTACCAGCATCATCTCTTGAGAAACCGAATGTCATCTGAGTCAGATCGTTTGTACCGAAGCAGAAGAAGTCAGCTTCCTTAGCGATGTCATCAGCTGTAAGAGCAGCTCTAGGGATCTCGATCATTGTACCAACTTCGTACTTCAGATCTACGCCTGCAGCAGCGATCTCAGCATCAGCAGTCTCAACAACTGTCTTCTTAACATACTTAAGCTCCTTAACCTCACATACAAGTGGGATCATGATCTCTGGCTCAACATTCCAATCCGGATGTGCCTTCTGAACTTCGATAGCTGCACGGATAACTGCCTTTGTCTGCATCTTAGCGATTTCCGGATAAGTAACAGCAAGACGGCATCCTCTGTGACCCATCATAGGGTTGAACTCATGAAGTGAGTTGCAAAGAGCCTTGATCTCATCAACTGTCTTATTCTTAGCCTTAGCAAGCTTCTCGATATCAGCATCCTCTGTAGGAACGAACTCATGAAGAGGTGGATCCAGGAATCTGATTGTAACAGGATTTCCTTCAAGTGCCTCATAGAGTGCCTTGAAGTCATTCTGCTGATATGGAAGGATCTTGTCCAGAGCTTCTTCTCTCTCTTCTACTGTATCAGAGCAGATCATCTCACGGAATGCTGCGATTCTCTCTGGATCAAAGAACATATGCTCTGTACGGCAAAGGCCGATACCTTCTGCACCAAGCTCACGAGCCTTCTTAGCATCTGCCGGTGTATCAGCATTTGTTCTAACCTTCAATGTTCTATACTTATCAGCCCATGCCATAACTCTACCGAATGTACCAGCGATAGAAGCATCAACTGTCTTGATAACTCCATCATAGATGTTACCTGTTGTACCATCGATTGAAATGAAGTCACCTTCCTTAAATGTCTTACCTGCAAGTGTGAACTGCTTGTTTTCCTCATCCATAATGATGTCACCACAACCAGATACACAGCATGTACCCATACCACGAGCAACTACGGCTGCGTGAGATGTCATACCACCACGAACTGTCAGAATACCCTGAGCAGACTTCATACCTGTGATATCTTCTGGAGATGTCTCAAGACGAACAAGAACTACCTTCTCGCCTCTTGCTGCCCATGCCTCTGCATCGTCAGCTGTAAATACAACCTTACCACATGCAGCACCAGGAGAAGCACCAAGACCCTTACCCATAGGTGTAGCTGCCTTAAGAGCTGCTGCATCGAACTGTGGGTGAAGAAGTGTATCAAGGTTACGAGGATCAATCATAGCGACTGCTTCTTCCTCTGTCTTATGTCCCTCATCTACAAGGTCACAAGCGATCTGAAGAGCTGCCTGAGCTGTTCTCTTACCATTTCTACACTGAAGCATGTAAAGCTTCTTGTTCTCAACTGTGAACTCCATATCCTGCATATCATGGTAGTGATTCTCAAGTGTCTCACATACCTGAATGAACTCTGCATATGCTTCTGGGAATTCCTGCTCCATCTGAGCGATTGGCATTGGTGTACGAACACCGGCAACTACGTCCTCGCCCTGTGCGTTGATAAGGAACTCACCCATAAGCTTCTTCTCACCTGTTGCAGGGTCACGAGTAAATGCAACACCTGTACCAGACTCGTTGTTCAGGTTACCGAATACCATAGGCATTACGTTAACGGCTGTACCCATGAATAAGGGATATCGTTATCTCTTCTGTATACGTTGCACGAGGGTTATCCCATGAACGGAATACTGCCTCGATAGCAAGCTTCAACTGCTCTACAGGATCTGAAGGGAAGTCTGTACCAAGCTGATTCTTGTACTCAGCCTTGAACTGCTCTGCAAGAGTCTTAAGATCTGCTGCTGTAAGCTCAACGTCGAACTTAACACCCTTCTCTTCCTTCATCTTGTCGATCAGCTGCTCGAAGTACTTCTTACCAACTTCCATAACAACGTCTGAGAACATCTGGATGAAACGTCTGTAAGAATCATATACGAAACGCTCGAATGCTGGATCTGGGTTACCAGCGATCATAGCTGCAACTACCTCGTCGTTCAAACCGAGGTTCAGGATTGTATCCATCATACCAGGCATAGAAGCTCTGGCACCTGAACGTACAGAAACAAGCAATGGATTCTTGAGATCGCCAAACTTCTTGCCGTTGATCTCCTCCATCTTCTTAACACCTTCCATAGCCTGAGCCATGATCTCATCATTAATCTTACGACCATCCTCATAGTACTGTGTACAAGCTTCTGTTGTAATTGTGAATCCCTGTGGTACCGGAAGACCAATTGTTGTCATCTCTGCAAGGTTGGCACCCTTACCACCAAGAAGATTACGCATGGTCATGTCGCCTTCGCTAAACATATAAACCCACTTGTTTGCCATTTGTCATATACCTCCTAAGTAATCAAATTTCTGCGATAGCAGACTATGGCACGTCCCCATCACACTGCAAAAAATTATAACATAATTTCCACAATTGATAAAGGCATTTTTATAAATATTTAGTAAAATCGCCATAAAAAAACATAAAAAGAAAGGCAATTGGTTTTCCGGACGTATTTTACGCGGAAATCAACTGCCTTTTTTATTCTCTTTTCAGTCCGGGCTGCTCGTATCTACTGCTGCGGAAAATCCGTTCCGGACACTTCCGTATCGTCTGTCGGGGTGCCGGTTGTTTCTTCCGGGTTCTGGACTTCCATCTTCTCCGGTGCATCTTTCACCCGCTCGAAAACCATGCTTTCTGTATCCATTGATACGGTGAGCATTCCATTTTCCACGGTAAAAGCAATCTCCTCATCATCCGAATAAAGCATGCCTTCCTTCCATTGAAACTGCTCTGTCTCCTCTCCGAAGCCAAGGCTTGCCGTGCCATCCGCATACAACGTAAGTGCATGGAATCCAGCCCATATGACACGATATCGTCGTGAGAATAGCTGTCCCCGTCCGACTCCATGGAATACAGATGGTATACCCCCGCAGCCGAAGCCTTCTTCTCTGATTTTGCACAGGCCGCGAAGATACACATGCATCCCACAAGTAAAAATGAAAGTACGATCATGCGAAGCGCCGTTTGTCGTGTTCTCATGCTGCCGTCCTCTCGTACAACTTGGTTTCTATATAGCCTATGCGCAAATCCTCTGTTTAGAACTTATTTTTCATAGCAGGAAAATACCGCCTGTTTCTTCTCATCGGAAAGCTTCGGTGTGATAAGGCTCACAACCGGCACGATGAGAAGTCCGGCAAGCATTGCAAATGCACCACAGTTGATCGGCGACTGCAATATGGTTGGGAATGATGCTCTTGCGAGCATATTCGCTACCATGATGCCACTGCCGAACAGGAAGTTCACAAGCACGGCAGCCTTCGTCACGCCCTTCCAGTACAGGCTGTAGATAAACGGTGCAAGGAATGCGCCTGCAAGTGCGCCCCACGAAATACCCATAAGCTGTGCGATAAATGTCACGCCGCTCTTATACTGTACAACCGCGATTACTGCGGAGATTGCAATAAATACAACGATGAAGATACGCATGATAAATACCTGTTTCTTCTCTGTCATCTCCTTCACGATCGTGCCACGGATCATATCCAGCGTCAGTGTCGAAGAAGATGCGAGCACCAGTGACGATATGTCGACATGGATGCAGAAAGAACTAAGATTACAACAACCGCGATCAAAAGCGGAGACAGCTTCTCGATCATCGCCGGGATAATCGCATCATAGCCCTGTGCCGCGATGTCGATATCATACAGTCTGCCGAAGCCTCCAAGGAAATAACAGCCACCAGCTACAATGATTGCGAAGATTGTGGATATTAATGTGCCTTTTCCGATTGACTTCTCATCCTTGATTGCATAAAACTTCTGTACCATCTGAGGAAGTCCCCATGTGCCAAGTGACGTCAGGATCACAACACACAGAAGTCCAAAAGGATCCGGTCCGAAGAACGATGCAAATGCTCCGGTGTGGAAGTTGCCTGCGCATCCTCTACTCGTGCCAATGCATCGATTGCCTGCATGAATCCACCATTTGATTTTAATACCGATGCAATGACCGCGATGATTCCGATGATCATGATACATCCCTGAATAAAATCATTGATGCTGTCGCCATGTAACCGCCTGCGATCACATAGATTCCGGTAAGCACTGCCATCACGACGATGCAGACTGTATAATCCAGATGAAACGCCATCCCGAACAATCTTGAAAGTCCGTTGTAAAGCGATGCCGTATACGGAATCAGGAATACAAATACAATCAAGGATGCTAAGATCTTAAGCATCTTCGAATCAAACCGAACACCGAAGAATTCCGGCATTGTCTTACTCTCTAAATGCTGGCTCATTGTTCTCGTCCGTCTGCCAAGTACATTCCATGCAAGCAGGGAACCGATAAATGCATTTCCAAGACCAATCCATGTGGAAGCAAGACCGAACTTCCATCCGAACTGTCCAGCATATCCGATGAAGATAACCGCCGAAAAGTATGAAGTTCCGTATGCAAATGCAGTCAGCCATGGTCCAACATTTCTTCCACCTAATACAAATCCATTGACATCGGTCGCATGCTTCCGGCAGTAGACGCCGACACCGATCATCACTCCAAAAAATATTACTAACATGATAATTTTAATCGCCATTTTCTCTCTCCTTTTTCTTCTGTCTGGTGATTGTAAATCCCGCTCGATTTATCCCTTCATTTCTCCATTGCGTTATTGCGTAACGCTTTACTGTATTAAAGTAATCTGATTAAAAGAAAAGGGATGCCGACAAGCATCCCTGTCTCTTATCTTCTTTTAGTATTCAAATTTCTTCTCGAAGTAAGCCTTCAGATCTTCGATCTTCACACGCTCCTGCTCCATCGTATCACGATCACGGACAGTTACAGCGCCGTCTGTCTCAGACTCAAAATCATAAGTCACACAGAACGGAGTACCAATCTCATCCTGTCTTCTGTAACGCTTACCGATGTTTCCTCTGTCATCGAACTCACAGTTATATGTCTTTGCAAGCTCTGCATAGATCTTCTCTGCACCTTCGTTCAGCTTCTTAGAAAGCGGAAGCACACCGATCTTAACCGGTGCTAATGCCGGATGGAAATGAAGTACGGTTCTCATATCCGGCTTCTCCTCGGTTCCGATATTCTCCTCGTCATAAGCGGCACAGAGGAATGCAAGTGTCACACGGTCTGCACCTAATGATGGCTCAACAACATATGGAATATACTTTTCCTTCTTCTCATCATCGAAATATTCCATTGGCTCACCGGATGTATTCTGATGCTGTTTCAGATCGTAATCGGTACGGTCTGCGATTCCCCACAGCTCGCCCCAGCCAAATGGGAACAGGAACTCAATATCCGTTGTACCCTTACTGTAGAAACAAAGCTCCTCCGGAGAATGGTCACGTGCACGCATCTCATCATCCTTGATTCCAAGATCCTTCAGCCAGTTAATACAGAATTCTCTCCAGTAACGGAACCATTCCATATCTGTACCAGGCTCGCAGAAGAACTCCAGCTCCATCTGCTCAAACTCTCTTGTACGGAATGTGAAGTTACCCGGTGTGATCTCGTTACGGAAGGACTTACCGATCTGACCGATACCGAAAGGAATCTTCTTACGGGATGTACGCTGTACATTCTTGAAGTTTACGAAGATACCCTGTGCGGTCTCCGGTCTTAAGTAAACTGTATTCTTTGCATCCTCGGTTACACCCTGGAATGTCTTGAACATCAGGTTGAACTGACGGATACCGGTAAAGTTATGCTTGCCGCAGCTTGGACAGCAGATATGCTTCTCTTCCACATACTGTTCCATCTGCTCATTTGTCCAGCCGTCAATGGAACCCTCGATCTCGATTCCGTTGTCAGCCATATAATCTTCAATCAATTTATCTGCACGAAAACGCTCGTGACACTCTTTACAGTCCATCAGAGGATCTGCAAATCCACCCAAGTGACCGGATGCCACCCATGTCTGTGGATTCATAAGAATGGCACAATCCACACCTACGTTGTAAGGATTCTCCTGAATGAACTTCTTCCACCATGCCTTCTTCACATTGTTTTTGAGCTCAACTCCAAGGTTTCCGTAATCCCATGTATTGGCAAGTCCGCCATAGATTTCAGAACCCGGATACACAAATCCTCTGTTCTTTGCAAGTGCTACGATTTTGTCTAAAGTCTTTTCCATATTTTGTAAACCTTCCTTCCTCTCGCACCGGAGTGTGCGGATTCTTATTATTTTTCGGTGTGACTTTCTTCACCATATGAAACATACAACATTTTACAGGCTAATGGTTCAGATTGCAACCATATTTTTGAAATTCATCATACACCATGCATTTTTATGCGTCGGGCTTTTACAGGGATGATAGTATTTCCAGCGATTTGAATTCCCGGTCGATATATGCTTCCCGGAAACGGTCTGCCACGTACTTTAATTCTGCCATCGCCTCTTCACTTAACTGAAACGCATACAGCTTCGTAAGATCTGCCGACTGGATATATTGCAGAGTATAAATAAGTGTCTCGGATACCGTCCGTGTAAGCTTCAGCTCTTTTCCGCATGCCTCACACAGAAGCCCGCCTGCCTTCGCATTGAAATATTTCAGTTCCTTCTTATTGCAGCGTACGCATGTATATGCATGAATCCCCTGTCCTTCGATATCCATCAGCCGTACTTCGAACGCATAGCGGATCAGCTGATTGTCCACGGTTCCTGTTCAAGTGCCTTGAGTGTCACATAGAGCAGATTGAGCTCATTCACACAATAGCAGCCCTCTCTCGTATAATATGACATAAATTCACACACATACGATGCATAGCACAACTTCTCCATATCCAAAGGAAGTCCGGAAAAATATTCCCGGACCTCCGCTTTGACTAACGTATAGGAATCTCTTCCCGGAAATACGGTAAAAGTACCCATCACGAAGCTCTGGCTCGCCGCCCGGAGCTGGCTTACCGCCTTTCTGGCACCATTTGCAAACACTGTGATCTTTCCGCGTTCCTTGGTCAGTATGACCAACCGTTTATCGTACTCCTTCACAAGTGTTGCATATAAAATTATACCCGTTACCTGTATTTCCTCACGCATTTTTTGTTATCTCTCTATTTCTTTTCCCGGTAATGACTCATCCGGATACGTATGGTAATATAAATCACAAGTACGATGCCACACCAACGAAAATCCATATCTGTACCGGCACATCCTCAATATTATAACACCGGACATTGATCCACATCTGATTGATTTCCTTATTCGCCGTATCATCAAAATACTGCATGACTGCACTCCGTTGCAGTACCTCCTGCGTCGGATACTGTGCAAACAACTGTCTGCGCGTCTGTTCTTCCGGCACAGTCATAATATAATCTTCATTGGAATCATCCCCACAGAAGAAGAAACCAACCGGATACTCTGTTGTATCCTCTTCATCATCCTCTGCCTCATAATTCCATTTCAGATAATCATAGACTGTATCATCGTCACCGCCACTGATCACCGATGTATAACCAATGTAATACATGTTACGCACCGCATTGTCCGGACGAGACACAAAGTTTACAAATGCCTCAGCGGCCTGCTGTTTTTCCGCATCCTGTCCGATTCCGCTTTTCAGCATAACCCAGCCGTCAAACCACAGATTCGTCGACTCCTCCGGCACCGCAAAATCCAGATAGAAATCATCCTCTTCTGCCTGATCCATCGCATAGACAGCATCTCCGGACCACTGGTAGTTTGCAACGACCTTTCCACTGATCATGTCTGCTTTACCGCTGTCTGTCTCAAACGAATAAACATTGCCCTGCATATCCTGCAGGATGTCCTCTACATTCTCGATCGTATCGGAATCCACATCATTCATGATCTGCATCAACCGTTCCTGATAATCCGGTGCATTGCGGAGCGATTCATCCATCAGTTCATCTTTTCTGTAAGAACCAAGTGCCGCAAAATAAGAATCCCGGACATTATCCTTGATTGTAACCTGGCGCTTGAACTTGTCATTTAGAAACACATCCCAGGTAGATGCTTCCTCTTCTGTCATCTTCTCCGGATTGTAGAGAACACCGGTGACGCCCCACATATAGCCTGCCGCATATTTACTCCACGACTCACCGCCGATCTCATTTTCATCAAACGTATCCTTAATATAATCGGATACCCCGCGCACATAGTAATTATCCGGATTGTCTGTATCATAAAAATCTTCTGAAAACGGCACCAGCTTCTTCTCTGCCATCAGCTTCATGATCATATAATCAGACGGACAGACAAGGTCATACACATCGCCGAGTGTCAGCTGGTTATACAGATCCTCGTTCGTACCGAAGCACGAATACTCAACCTCCACGCGCTTGCCGTACGTCTCGTAATACCACTCGGTGAAATCATCGACCATCGAATTCTCACCGAAGATCTCCGCACCATTTTCAAGATCCATGCGTTCTTCTTCGTCCCAGTCACCAAGATCGATATATTCCTCCCAGTTGCAGACACGCAGCTTGATCACGTCGTCATTTCCCTGTGCGTGTGTGATCTTTGTTCCCGGCACCATCGCCAGAAATGTCATCATAGTTGCCGCCGCAACGGCTGTCACACGTTTTAACATCTTATTTCTCATTGCGGACACCTCCTTTTTCAGAGGTTGTCTTTCTGCCAGCCACATTCATGACAACCACTGCCAGAATAACGATCAGGAAGATCACTGTCGAAAGAGCCAGAGTGCAGTTTTAATCTCTGTCTGTGAACCTTGGTTGCATTGACAACATACGTACTGATCGTGTTAAACGTTGCCGGTTTTGTATAGCTTGCGATGAAATAATCATCAAGCGAAAGTGTGATTGCCAGCGCAAATCCGGATACGATACCCGGCATGATCTGCGGGATCACAACCTTACGGAGTGCCATCGACGGAGACGCACCAAGATCCATTGCCGCCTCATACAGACTTGCATCCATCTGCTTTAATTTCGGAACCACAGACAGATACACAAATGGAGCAGATAACACTACATGACCGATCAGCAGCGGCACATAGCTTTCCTTATTCATGCCAAATGCAACGATCAGCAGCACGCAGATGGAAAAACCGGTTACAACATCTGCATTGACAACCGGAATCTGGTTGGCTGTGTTAATAAAGTTCTTCGCAAGTTTCTTCGAATAAAACGCACCAATCGCACCCATCGTTCCAAAGATTGTAGCAAGCAGAGATGAAACAAGTGCCAGAAGAACCGTCCCAACGATCATATCCCGAAGCTCACCCTTTGTGAACAGTGTCACATAATTCTGCATAGAAAATCCGTGGATCGAACCGATATTTCCGGAATCCGTAAAGCTGTATACTGCCAGAATCAGAATCGGTGCATAGATAACGAGCAGCATAAGAATCAAAAATAGTTTTCCAATCGTCTTTCTCATCAGATCAGTGCACCTCCTCTTCCCTCGTCCTCATCCGAGTATTTGTTCGTAAAGAGGGTGAAGATCAATATGATCAAAAGCAGGATCAGTGCGATCATTGATCCATTGTGCCAGTCGTAGGATGCAAAATAGCTTCCGATCAGACTACCCATAATATATGTGCTGTTATAAAGCATATCCAGCACAACATAGTTTGTCATAGATGCAGAAATACCATCGTGATTCCGCTGATAATGCCAGGCACGGAAAGTGGCAGTGTCACCTTCAGAAATGTCTGTACCGGATTCGCGCCAAGGTCACCTGCCGCCTCTATCAGACTCGTGTCTAACTTCATCAGCGTCGTGTACATCGGCAGAATCATGAATGGAAGAAAATCATACGTCATACCGATGACAGAATTTAAAAACGGATGCAGGGCAAGATTTCCCTCTAACACCGTAAGTATCTCTTTTAATGCAGTGATACGCAATGTGAAATTGATCCACATCGGCATCACAAATGCAACTAAGATCACACTCTTATGCCGCATATTGCTGCGCGCTAAGATATACGCAATCGGATATGCAAGCAGTACACAGACGCAGGTCGTCACAACCGCCAGCGCAAAGCTGTACGCAAGTGTACCGATCGTATTCGGGCTCGTAAAAAATGCCGCCAGATTCTGCACGGTAAACTGACCTTGTCCGTTTGTAAACGCATAATATAAAAGAACAAACAATGGGGCTACTACAAACAGCAATAGAAAAAGTGCATAAGGTATACCCAGTCCGCTCTTTGCAAAACGTGAAGAACGCATACAATATCACTCCTTTTCTATTTCTTGATGGAAAACTGGATATGCTCCTCCGGAATAACCAGACTTACATAGTCATCCATATTCCACAGGTATTCATCGTTAACGATGAAATCTTCATCCATATCCGTACGGACCACGTAGCTGTAATGATCACCCTTGTAGATCAGGTTGATGATATGTCCGCAGACGATACCCTCTTCCTCATTATCGCTCATGGAAATATGCCGTGGCTTGATTGCAAGCACGACCTTCAGTTTCTCATAATCAATCACGTCACCATGTGCATCTAAAAGCTCATGCGCGTCGTTAAACTTAGAACCCGGAATGATCTTCGTCAGATCACACTGGATCTTTCCATCAAAGATTGTAAGCTCATAATTCTTGTCTACATCACTCTCGATCTTATTCAGTGTGTGTTCCGGAATCATGATATGAATACCGTCCGGTTCCACATTCAGTCCAACCTGGCTTCCAACCGCTGCGGTCTTCGTCGACTGGATCACGATCTCATTCTTGCCGGATTCCACTGTGATCTCATAGTGGACACCCTTGAATACAACTGATGTAACCGTTCCTGTGATTGCACCATTCTCAGGCGTTGTGATCTCAACATCCTCCGGACGCACAACGACTTCCACCAGCCGTCCATGCTCGACATCATCCACACAGGCAAATTCCGCCCCGCAGAAACGCACCTTGAGCTTGTCTGTCATGATGCCAGTAAAAATATTACTCTCGCCGATAAAGTCTGCAACGAATGCATTTTTCGGCTCATTATATATATCCTCAGGAGTTCCGATCTGCTGCATACGTCCTTCGGACATGACAACGATCTTGTCCGACATCGTAAGTGCCTCCTCCTGGTCATGTGTTACATAGATAAAGGTAATTCCAAGTCTTTCATGCATACTTTTCAGTTCAAGCTGCATCTCCTTGCGCATCTTTAAGTCGAGCGCACCGAGCGGCTCATCGAGAAGCAGGATCTGCGGCTCATTGACCAGTGCACGCGCGATTGCGATTCGCTGCTGCTGTCCACCGGACAAGGTTGCTACCTTCCGCGTCTCAAACCCTTCTAAGTCTACCATCTCCAGAACTTTCTTTACCTTCCGCTTAATCTCGTCCTTCGACAGCTTCTTAAGCTTTAATCCAAAGGCAATATTGTCAAAAATGTTTAAATGTGGAAACAATGCATACCGTTGAAATACTGTGTTGATCGGGCGTTTGTTTGGTGGTAGATTTCCAATCTCTTTACCATCTAGCAGTATTTCTCCCTCTGTAGGAATTTCAAAGCCCGCAATCATGCGGAGTGTTGTGGTTTTACCACAGCCCGAAGGCCCTAAAAACGTTACGAATTCGCCCCTTTTTACCGTAAGGTTAAAATCCTCTACAGCGACAAACCCATCCTCAAATGTTTTTGTGATGTGCTTTAGCTCAATAATGTTTGTTGAACTAGTGTTGTTTTCCAATAAACTCTCATCCTCCTTGTGTTCCTGACATCCTTATCCATGGCATTGGCGGATGCAGGCCAGATTTTTCTTTCGTATTCTCTACGAAAATGCATAAAAATATGCCTGTTTTTTCTTACAAAAACAAGCATATTTTATCAGATTCATATTCTATTTACAATCAATTTTTTAACGTCTGTGATATTTTCTGTCTTCCTCTTCATACTTCGGGGAGCACGTAAGCTGGACACCTATTTTCTTCAGAAGCTGCTCATCCACCGATGAAAGCAATACCGTCGAATGTGCCTGACAATTCTTCAATTTTGAGAGCTGCTCAATTGCAAGCTTTGCTTTTTCATCCTGTGCCGCCGTCGTGGAAAGCGCAATCAGAATCTCATCGGTATGCAATCTTGGATTGTGGCTTCCAAGATATTGGATTTTGAGTCGCTGGATCGGCTCGATGGCTTCCTTGGATACTAACTGTACTTCATGCGGAATTCCGGCAAGTACTTTAAGCGCATTCAAGATCGCAGCTGCCGATGCACCGAGCAGATCTCCGGTTTTTCCGGTTACGATCGTGCCGTCTGCAAGCTCGATTGCCATCGCCGGATGCCCGGTCTCCTCTTCCCTTGCCAATGCTTTCTTTGCCACCAGGCGGTCCTCCATAGAGACACCCGCCTGCCGCAGTAAAAGCTCTAACTTATTCTTGTCATCCTTCGACTGTCCGTAACGCTTTCTGTCACACAGGCACCGATAATACCGGCGGATGATCTCCTGTGCCGATGCATCGCGGCATACCTGATCGTCAATGATACAATTTCCAGCCATATTGACACCCATATCCGTTGGAGACTTATATGGGCTGCTTCCGGCAATCAGTTCAAACATTGTCGCAACAACCGGGAATATCTCGATATCGCGGTTGTAATTAACGGTTGTCTCACCATATGCTTCCAGATGAAACGGATCGATCATATTGACATCGTTTAAGTCCGCTGTTGCTGCCTCATAAGCAAGATTGACCGGATGCTTGAGTGGCAGATTCCAGATCGGGAATGTCTCAAACTTTGCATACCCGGCCTTCACGCCACGCTTATATTCATGGTAAAGCTGAGACAGGCAGGTTGCCATCTTTCCACTGCCCGGTCCCGGTGCCGTGATGACAACAAGCGGGCGCTCTGTCTCGATATATTCATTCTTTCCATACCCCTCATCACTCACGATATGGGCAATATCACTTGGGTATCCAACAATCTTATAGTGACGGTAAGACTTGATTCCAAGCTCTGCAAGCTTCTTGCGGAAAAGCTCTGCCGATGCCTGCCCGGCATACTTTGTCAGACACACACTGCCAACATACAGTCCTACTGCCTGGAATTCGTCGATCAGACGCAGCACATCCATATCATATGTAATTCCATAATCATCGCGCACCTTGTTATTCTCGATATCCTCTGCACTGATCACGATCACGATTTCAGCCTGGTCTTTTAACTGTAATAACATCTGCAGCTTCGAATCCGGCTGAAATCCCGGAAGCACACGTGACGCATGATAGTCATCAAACAGCTTGCCTCCAAACTCCAGATATAATTTATTATCAAACTGCGCGATCCGGTCACGTATGTGCTGTGACTGCATCTCTAAGTACTTTTGGTTGTCAAAACCGATCTTCATCTTAATTTTCCTCCCGATAACCGTAATTACGAAGTAAGGTATCGCTGTCTCTCCAGTCCTTCTTTACCTTTACCCATAGCTTTAAATTTACTTTCATGTCCAGCAGATTTTCCATGCTGATACGTGCTTTCGTACCAATCTTTTTTAGCATTGCACCCTGCTTTCCGATAATAATCCCCTTGTGGGAATCCCGCTCACAGATGATTGTTGCCTCAATATCTATGCAGCTGCCATCCGGACGTTCCTTCATCCGGTCGATCACAACGGCGATACCATGTGGAATCTCTTTGTCTAACTGGCGAAGTGCCTGTTCACGGATCATCTCCGCCACAATCTGGCGTTCCGGCTGATCGGTAATCGTATCCTCATCATAAAACTGCGGTCCAAACGGAAGCAGCCGCTTTAACGTCTTAATCAGCTCCGCCTGATTGTGTCCGCGCAGTGCAGAAACAGGAACAATCGCATCAAAATCATGTACCTCTTTGTATGTGTTTATAGCATCTGCAACTGCCTGTTTATCCACGGTATCCGTCTTATTGATAACAAGCACCACCGGCGTATTTACCTTACTTAACACATCAATGATATGACGTTCGCCCGCGCCGATAAATGTCGTCGCTCTACGATCCACATGACGATATCCACCTCATTCAATGTGGAATACGCAACATTCATCATATACTCGCCAAGCTTATTTTTCGCCTTGTTGATACCGGGTGTATCCAGGAACACAATCTGTCCTTCGTCATCCGTATATACTGTCTGGATCCGGTTCCTCGTCGTCTGTGCTTTGCTGCTTGTAATCGCAATCTTCTGTCCGATCAGATGATTCATCAATGTGGACTTCCCCACATTCGGACGTCCGATGATTGCAACAAAACCGGATTTGTATGTCGATAAGTTATCCATATGTTTCTCCCTGTATGTTCTACCTAAAATACGCTCTTTACTTCTGTAAATGCATCCTTCGCATCTTCGATCCGCGCTTCATCACCGATTGCACAGATCACATCTCCATCGACAGCTGCTTCCACATATCCGGCAAGTCCACGGATTACTTCCGGGGTTGCGCCAAGCACTTCATCTCTTGTCCGCTGCAAGTCTGCATCGTCGATTCCCATCAGATAACAGATCAGACTGAAATTGCCATCTGCGGATGGTGTAAGCGGTGAATCCATCCTACTGATCGCACCGATGATATATTTCATCATGTCTCTTTCGTCTGCTTCAAAGCTTCTCACATAGTCCGGTGCCTCCTTATAGATCTCGTATGTCTCCAACAGATTTGGATCACGGTAGGATGTAAAATATGCGTTACCGCTTCGATTGAAGCTGCACATACAGCCATAAGCACCACCCTTCACACGCACATTGATCCACAGATAATCGTATGAGAAGATACACTGCAATACATTCAAAGCGCCGGTATACTCATATCCACGTTCACAGAAATTACCGGCCGTCGCTACATACTGTACCTGACTTGCCGTCTTAAAGCCCTCGTTCTTTTTTACTACCGGAATTTCCTTCACATTCTCAAACGCCAGTCTTGTCGAAAGCTTGCAGGAAAATCTCGTCAGACTCTCAGTCAGCGTATCCTCCGGCTTCTTATCGGAAGTAAAGTTCACGAGCAGGGAATCTCTGCGCAGAAGCTGACCGAGCGTCTCCTGAAGATCAGCAGCCAGTCCCTCATAGCGTTCTTCAAAATGATCATCCAGATCTGACAGATACATATAATAATCTACACCCTCTGTCAGTTCTTTCACAACACCTATTTTAGAAATATATGCCGTTGCGCGTCCCGCCGCTGTTGTATGTCCGTTCGCAAGCAGATCGTCTTTCATTGCCGCACGCGTCTCTGCAATAATCTCCTTCAATCGCTTCTTATCCGAAAGCTTCGAGGTGAACAAAATCTCCTCAATCAATTCCATTGCCTTATCGAGCTGTGCATCCAACATCTTTGCACTGACGACAAAATGTGTAACATAACCGCCATATTCTTTCTTATTGGTGACCGATGTACTGAATCCAATGCCACCAGTATACAGATTGATCTCGTTCGATAACTCACTGTAACTGAAATGCTCTGTATCCACATACTTAAAAATCTCCGTCAAAAGTGCAATTACCGGAAACTTATCATAGTCGATATCATCCATACAGAAGTTCAGGCTGAGATACGTGATTCCGTTTGTAAAAATATCATGGCTTAGTACCTTGACATGTTCAATCTCCAGAATACGGTTATTTATTTTCTTGGCATGCTTCTCGATATCATCGATCGCAAGCATCGGAATCTTCTTCAAGTCTTCCTCTGCATCACCGGAGCTCTGGTACTCCTTCAGATGCATCATGTTCGCACGGATCTCCTCGATATCCGCTGCAGAAAGTGTCTCCTTATATGCCGCAAGCCGTGCCTTCTCACGCTCTGCAATCTCATTATTAAGCCCCTTCTTTGGCATCAGCAGACAATATGACTTGTGCGTATTCTGTAAAATATACTGCTTGATCAGAGCTTCAAAATATCCGGTCTCCACATCCTGCTTCAACGCATCATACACATCGTTCAGGCTGAACAGATCAAGCGCTGCCGCATCATCATAAAGCCATGTAGAAAATGCATTTAATCCGAGCATCAATCCCTTCGGGAATCGTCCAAAGTTTCCTTCCTTATGCTTAAATTCAAAATAATTGATTGCCGCAAGCAGCGATTTCTTATCCATACCCTGCTCCACAATGGAAGCAAGCGTATCCTCAAGCACCTGTATAAATCGTTCTAAATCTTCTGCATTCGCATTCTTTGCAATGATTGAGAAGTTCGGCTGTTTGATACCGTCATCAAAGGATGACAGAATATCCTTGCCAAGCCCGGCATCAATCAATGCCTTTTTGAGCGGTGCGCCCGGTGCCGACAGCAAGGCATATTCAAGAATCGAAAATGCAGTACATAACTTTTTATCCGCACTTGTTCCAACAACTGTGTTGTATGTCAGATAAGTGTTGTCCTGCTCGGATTCATTCTCTGCGATGGAATAATATTCCCGTACCTCTACCGGCTTCTCAAACGCTGGCTCATCGGTCAATGCAGAATCAATCTCTAAATAATCAAAGTTCTGTAAATACTCCTCGTCGATAAACCGAAGTTCCGCCTCTGCATCCATATCGCCATACAGATAGATATAACTGTTGCTCGGATGATAATACCGCTTATGAAACGCAATAAAATCCTCCTGTGTCAGGTTCGGAATTGCCTCCGGATCTCCACCCGATTCAAAACCATATGCAGTATGTGGAAGCAGTGATTTCTCAATAATTCGGTAAAGCTGCTGTTCCGATGAGGAATACACGCCCTTCATCTCGTTAAATACAACACCGTTATACGTGAGCTCCCCGGTCTCCTCATCGATCTCATAATGCCAGCCCTCCTGCATCATGATCTCTTTCTTCTCATACATATTCGGATAAAAAACGGCATCCATATAAACATGCATCAGATTATGAAAATCCTTCTCATTCAGACTTGCAAGCGGATACACTGTCTTGTCCGAATAAGTCATTGCATTTAAGAATGTATTCAGACTGCCCTTGCAAAGCTCCACAAATGGATCTTTCACCGGGAATTTTCTGGAACCGCAAAGCACCGAATGTTCTGTGATATGTGGCACACCTGTATCGTCGGCTGGCGGTGTCCGGAAACCGATTGTAAATACTTTGTTCGTATCATCATTCTCAATCACAGCCACACGTGCCTTTGTCTTATTGTGGGACAGGATATATCCGTATCCATTAACTTCCTTCAATTCCTTCTTTTCCACTACCGTATATGCGGTCAGATTCTCTAATTTACTCAAACGATTCATCCTCCATCATCTATTTCAAATTCTCCGGTCCAAAGCTTTCCGGAAGCAGTTCTTCCAATGTATATACCTTATACGCCTCTATTGTACGTGCTAAAATCACGCAAATGCGGACGGATTAACGAACTCCCGCAGCACCTGTCTGCACACACCGCATGGTGCAGTGTATCCGGCCTGCGCAAGCGCATCTTCGTCAAGTTTCCCGCCTACGATCGCGATTGCCGAAAATTCCCTGCAGCCTTCACTCACAGCCTTGAAGATGGCTGTCCGCTCTGCACAGTTTCCCGGTGTAAATGCTGCGTTCTCAATATTGCATCCGGTGTATATCTTCGCATCTGCCCAAGCAGTGCCGCCCCAACTGCAAAGTGCGAATACGGTGCATACGAAAACTTCCGTGCATCCGCTGCAATCCGGATCAGATTTTGTATCTTTTTCTTTTCTAATTTCATATACTGCCTTATCCTGTATTTTGTAAATTATGATTCGCGGTACGCCACTCCTACGCTTCTGTCAGCCGGTAATCAACAACCGCCTTCACGTCACCCGCTTCTTTGCCAATCATCTTGATGATCACATGTGTTTCCATTCCGGCTTCCGCTTCGATCTCCTGTATTGCCCGCTCGATCACAAGTGCTTCCTTGTACCGCGCCTGACTCTTATACTCCACGCGAATCCGGTTGACACATGTGATATCCTCGACATACTCATTTGCAAGCAGGATGTATTTTGCATTACTCATATGTCCGTTGTAATCGATGTCCGCCTTCGGTACAACTACTGTATCAACAACTTCGAATTCCTTCGGCAGACGGATCTTTCGACCGCATCTTTCCATCGGATACCGCGGTTTAATCTCATATCCTTTTGCATCCTCTTCTTCAATCCGAACCGGATGCTTCGTCTCCATATCCATAAGGGTCCACATCGAATCTGCACAGACAATATCCTCGCCGTTCTCATCCGTCACAATAACATTACGATAGCCGATTGACGTTGCAAATTCATACGCCCAGGTCTTCACGCTTATCTCCTCGAACATCTTCGGAATACGGCGGATCTCAATATTCCAGCCGATTGCGAACCAGGTCCGCTTATGCGTGAGCATATAGTCGATGCCTCTGCCAACCGACTCGGAATTGATGTTGACACAATCCTGCATAGCATCCATCAGACTTCCAAACGACATTCGTCTCGTTGCATCCACATCTGAAAAAAGCACTTTTTTATTATATGTGTACATACTATACCCCTTTATCACGCACGACTTTCGTGGCAGGTGAAATAAATCACCTGATACTCTTTCGCGATTTCTCTTACAAACGCTCTTCCGTGCTCTATCTTTTCCTCATCCAGATTTACAAATGGATCTTCCAGAATCAGAAACGGCTTTTTCTCCCGATACATCGCATCCGCAAATGCAAGACGCATACACAAACCGGTCATATCCTGATATCCCCGGCTGAAATATCCCATATCACGGTACATTCCCTGCTCCTGTCTCTCCATCTCAAACGTCGCCGTAAGTCCATACGCTGTTCCGTCTTCACCTGATAACATCCGGTAATACCTCCGGAATGCATCCATAACCGGTTTCTGATAACGTGCACCGTAATTTTCCTTTGCCTGTGTCAAAAAAGCCTTAGTCTTTTGTATTATATCACATTTTTCCCGAAGCGTAATCAATTCTTCATTAAGAGATTGCAATTTTCTTTCCTTTTCCATCAGTGTGTCAGACTCGCTCTCCAACTCATCAAGTCTCCGGCTGTATTGCAGGATCTGTCTCGACAACGTCTCCATCTCCGATGCCCGCTGTTTCTGCTGTTCCTCCGAAAGCGGCTTTGGCTGTACAGGTTTTGACTCTGGCTGGCGTTTCTTCCTGCCGATTGCATACCCAAGCAGCATACATGCGCCTGCAATCATACTGAATCCACCACAGATAAGGATTAACATATGATACCCTTTGCCTGCCGCAAGCAGCGCATATATAATCACAAGCAATCCTAAGACGATACCTGTGATTCCTTTATATTTCCGCTGTTCGTTTTTTTCATTTCTTCTTTGCTGCAAGGTATCTGCCAGTTCCTGCCCGGATGGGCTTGCAGCTTCTTTCTCTTCGGTTTCCTCCGGTAGCTTCCCCGCCAAGCACGCATTCCAACGCACTTTGACCGCCGTCAACTGGCTTGAAACCGTATCTAACGCTTCCTGCACTACCGTTTTTGCCCGTAATTCCTGTGCAAGCACGTGTGCTTCCCGTTCAAGCTTCGCAAGTTTTCCGGTGCTCCGTTTATCCGACATCTGGTTGATCGCATCGGCAAGCTTTTTATTTGCCACGTCATAACTTGCCATATCTTCGGTCTCTTCCATCTGATCGCCGAGCTTCGCACTCACGCTGTCTGTCGCTGCAAATGCCGCACATTCCGCCTGTCCGATATAGATGGTCCGCATAAAAGACTCCACATTGATTCCGAATAATTCCTGTCCGATCTGTTCGGTGAAATCTGTACTGTCAAGCAGCGTATTCGCATCCTGTAACCGGAAGGAATCTCCCTTTGCCGTCTTCCCGAAGACACGCGACAGCAGATAATATTTCCCATCCGCTGTAAAGGTAAGCTGTCCGCCATAGGTGCCGCCCTGCCACGGCTGGTAACGCTTCCGTTCCTTCTCCAGTTCCGTCCGCTTCGTCTCCCCGGCAAAGCCATAGAACATCACGCGGATAAATGCTGCAAATGTACTTTTTCCTGCGCCATTCGGCAGCACAAAAGCATTGTAGCCATCTGCAAAATCATAGGAGAAATCCGAAAGCTTTCCAAAGTTTTCAATATGACATGTCAGTAGTCTCATATGAACGCCTCCCCGGCAAGCGCCAATATTCCCGTCTGAATGATCTTCGCTTTCTCCTCATCCGAAAGGTCAGTCTGTGCCTGAACCAGACGCACGAATTCACCCTTTAATGACGCATCATACATATATGCGGCATAGTCGATCTCCGGCACAGTATGATCTACGACCTTCGCATAGAAATAGATTTGTGACAACTGCATCGCAAGCAGGTCTGTATCTACTTCCACGCCCACAGGCAGGCTGCCAGTCAGACAGACCTTCACCAGATCGGCAGTCTGCACCTGCATTTCCTGTAATGTCTCTTTAATAGCATCTAAAATATCCACTCCGGATGCACACACGCTTACATCGACAGATGCCTCCCACAGTCTGCGGCTTGCAAATGGCACAAATGTATCCTGAATCTTATGATGTGCCACATCAACCTCGAGCAGGCAGAATCCATGTATGCCACATTCATCAAAGCCTCTGCCCTCCAAACAACCCGGATACACGTAGATGCCCCTTGCATCGAGCTGCTCACGCTTATATGTATGGATGTGTCCGAGTGCCAGATAATCGATTCCTTTATTTTGTAATAAAGCAAGTGGAATCTGTTCCGCATCCCGTCCTGCCCCACTTGCGTATGGCGTCTCCTGCCCATGCAGCATCACAAGGTTAATATGCTTTGGATTAAGCCTTAATGATGTATATAACGTCTGTGCATTCCGTGCAGAGCTTTCCGCACCGGTAATCACGATTGTCGCACCATCTTCTTCCCACGCATAGTAACGCCATGTATCACCAAACAACTTCAGGTTATCCGGGATTTCATCCAACGACTGCAGGAACCCATCTGCATCGTGATTTCCACGCAGATAGAAAAACAAGATCTCCGGGTGTCCGGTAATTGCAGACAGCACCGCGTTTCCAGTTGCCCGGTCAACCTTCTTCGTATCAAACAGATCTCCGGCGATGAGAATCCCATCGACCGATTGTTCTGCGGCGTAGTCCACCATACGCAGAAACGTATGCAGAATCTCGGTTCTCCGCTGCTTCTGCTTATCTCCATCCAGATGTGTAGACAGAGAGGAATTCAAATGAATATCCGCACAATGTATTAACTTCATCCGTTACCCCTTTCTGTCATTTCCTAAAATATCTCAAATCCTACTGATTCTTCCATTTCAGCACGCGCGCAACTGCCGCATCAATCTGTGCCTCGTCAATTTCTCCATCTTTGACTGCCTGTATGACGGCTTTGATCTGCTCCTGATAATTCGTGGAAAGCAGCATATCATTTCCGGCTTTGACCGCCTGCACCGCCGCCTCGTCCAGATCATATCCCGCAGATACGCCACTCATCATCAGATCATCGGTGATTACCACACCATCAAACTGCAGCACGTTCCGTATCTCCTCGTGCACCTTCTCCGATAGCGATGCCGGATATTCATCATCGATTGCTGCAACTACATTGTGGCTGACTAAAATACAGTCCGCGCCAGCATTTACGCCCGCCTCAAACGGTATATAATCCCGCGTCACAAACTGCTCATACGTTCGCGTATCCTCGATCTGGTTCACATGTGTGTCTCCATTACTACCGTACCCCGGGAAATGCTTCAACACCGTTCCAATCTGTGCCTTCCGCATCGTCGTGACAACGGTATCGACGTACTCTGCCGTCTCCTGCGGATCATCTCCAAACGCGCGGGGATAGATAAAATCACTCGCATCTCCGGACAGATCACAGACCGGTGCGAAGTTCACATTGATGCCATACGATAGAAGCAGCTTTGTTTTTTCTTCTGTATCCTTTCTGATTGCATCCATACCGCCCGACGCATAGATGGATCTCGGTGATGCAAAGGTGTGATCTGCCAGTGCACTGTAACGGCTGACACGCGTCACCGTACCGCCTTCTTCGTCCGTTCCAATTAGCAAAGGAATATCAGAAGCCTCCTGAAAGGACTGGATCTTCTCCGTCAGGGAATCTGCCGTCTCCCCAGCCAAATCTCCCGCAAACAAAATAATGCCCCCAACCGGATATTGCGTTAGCTCATCCGGTCCGAAGCGTCCATCATTTTTTACAAAGAACATCTGTCCGACCTTTTCTTCCAGACTCATCGTCTGGATCTTGTCCTGTATCCGCACATCAAGCACCGTCATTTGTGCATCTGAAGTCGTGTGTGTCTCTTCGCCTGCCGTCTGCTCTGTGGTCACAGGGACTTGTGTCGTAGCTGTTTCTTCCGTATCCCCTGGTTCCGATGAAGTACGTTCTCCATCCCGGAGAAGATTTCCCGAACCGAAAATACCGAAAAACACCATACAGATGATCAATATTCCATATATAATTTTTTTATGCCGATGCATCATTGAACACGATTCCGTCTTATTCATAATAATCACGATTTCTCCGTTCTTCGAACTCGTGATTATCATTATACATTACATATAATAATCACGATTTCTCCGTTCTTCGAACTCGTGATTATCATTATACATTACATATAATAATCACGATTTCTCCGTTCTTCGAACTCCCGAAATCGTAACAGCCATGCGCATTCCGGACTATCGTCTTCATGCTTATGTCTGTTTATCCGTCATATAAATAAGCAGCTCCGTCTGCAAGCAGCCTCGCTGCTTATTTGCATGACGGAATTATTATATCATGTATTGATCTGATTGCTCGTTGTGCCAATCGACCAGATCCTGCAAGGTAATATTGTCTACGACTTCCGATATCGCATCGTACAGTTTCTCCCAGATACGAACCGTTACGCAGCTGCTTCTTCTGTCACAGTCAATTGGATTTTGTCCAACACAGGCAACCGGGGCAAGCTCGCCTTCCGTCAATCGTAAGATCATACCGACTGTATAATCCTTCGGTGCACGCGAAAGCAGATATCCCCCCTGCGCACCTCGGATTCCGCGCACAAATCCCGCCTTGTTCAATACAGAAATAATCTGCTCCATATATTTTTCAGATATATTCTGCCTCTTTGCAACGTCTTTTAACTGATCGGTTCTCCCGTGTTATAGACTGCAAGATCCAGCATCAGGCGAAGTGCATACCTTCCCTTTGTTGATATTTTCATGCAAGTTCCTCCATAAAGTAACCGATTATATAATTTCGGTCTCGTCGCTTTCCGCAGATACCAAAAATTATATAATCGGCACTAACATAAGTCAAGATAACAAACTATATTTTATCCGTTCATTTTCTTCTTTTTACTGCTCTGCAAACAATGCAGTTGAAAGATATCTGTCACCAGAATCTGGAAGCAATGCAACGATTGTCTTGCCCTTGTTCTCTGGTCTTTTTGCAAGGATATCTGCAGCTTTCAATGCTGCACCGGAAGAGATGCCAACCAGAACACCTTCCGCTCTTGCAAACGCTCTTCCCTCTTCAAATGCATCATCGTTCTCGATTGTAATGATCTCATCGTAGATCTTTGTATTCAGTACCTTTGGTACGAATCCGGCTCCGATACCCTGAATCTTGTGGGATCCGGCCTGACCAGTTGAGAGAACTGCACTTGTTGCAGGCTCTACTGCTACAATCTTCACATCTGGATTCTTAGACTTCAGATATTCACCAACACCTGTCAGTGTTCCGCCTGTACCAACACCGGCTACGAAGATATCCACCTTACCCTCTGTCTGCTCCCAGATCTCTGGTCCGGTTGTCTTCTTGTGCATCTCAGAGTTGGCTGGGTTATCAAACTGTCCAAGGATGATTGCACCCGGGATAGACTCCTTCAATTCTTCTGCCTTTGCGATGGCACCTTTCATACCCTTAGAACCGTCTGTCAACACAAGCTCTGCACCATATGCCTTCAGAAGATTTCTGCGTTCTACACTCATGGTCTCCGGCAGTGTCAGGATTGCACGATAACCCTTTGCGGTTGCAACGGCCGCAATTCCGATACCTGTATTTCCGGATGTCGGCTCGATGATTGTTGCCCCCGGCTTCAGCTCTCCCTTTTCCTCAGCATCCTCGATCATTGCAAGTGCAATACGATCCTTTACAGAACCGGATGGGTTCAGGTACTCCAGCTTTACATACAGATTTGCATCTGTCACGCCTGCCTTCTTCGCATAACGGTCTGCCTGAAGCAATGGTGTATTACCGATCAATTCCAACGCACTTTTAATTACTTTACTCATAATGTCTACCTCCAGATTTTCTTATATTTTTCTATCGTTTTTCTATTTCCCTATATTCCTACCCGCTAAGTAGGATTTGAGTGTATTATAACACGATATAACCATTTGTCAATCACTTTTTTTGATTTTTTTATAAAAAAAAGAAACCGCACTTAAACGGTTTCTCTTTTTGACAATTCCCAGAACGCGACTGCACTCGCAGCCGCCACATTCAGCGAATCCACACCATGTGTCATCGGTATCTTCACCGTATAATCGCTGTGCGTGATCGTCTCCTGCCGCAACCCTTCTCCTTCCGTTCCAAGGATCACAGCGAGCTTATCAAGCTTCGCAAACCGCGGATCACAGATCTCGCACGAATCATCCCGCAGAGCCATCGCTACACACGGAAATCCCAGCGTATGAAGCGCCTGCGCGGTATCTTCTTCTGACTTCGGCAGATACGTCCACGGAATCTGGAATACCGTACCCATACTGACCCGAATTGCTCTCCGGTATAGCGGATCGGCGCATCCATGTGTCAGAAGCACTGCATCCATGCCAAGTGCCGCAGCAGACCGAAAGATTGCTCCGACATTCGTCGGGTTCATCACGTCTTCTAACACTGCAATCCGGTACATATCACGGCATAAGATGTCCGCCTGTGGAAGCTCATTTCGTTCCATCGCACATAACATTCCACGCGTCAGCTTAAACCCGGTAATCTGCGTCAGTACATCAAACCTTGCAGTATAGACCGGAATCTCTCCACACACCTCAAGCAATCCCTGCTGTTTTGGTACCTCCGCTTCATCCATCAGGACAGAAATTGGACGATATCCGGCAGCAAGTGCCCGCTCCACGACGATCGGGCTTTCCGCGATAAAGATACCCGGCTTCGGCTCCCGGTAACGAAGGAGCTGTACCTCTGAAAGTCTGGCATAGATATCCAAACCTGCATCCTGTAAATTCTGTATAGAAATAAAATGTGGCATGAACACACATCCCCTTTCCGTGACATGTGTCCATGCCGCAATCGTAACCTTTATTTATGAGAAATAAGCAACACCGGACTCAAAGATCTTCTGATCCTGATCTCCGTAGATATTGACTGCCACTGCTGTTCCCTTACGCTCTGAGTGAGCCATCTTACCAAGTACACGGCCATCCGGACTTGTGATACCCTCGATTGCGTAGTAAGAACCATTGACATTGTAATACTCATCCATTGTTGGATTTCCATCCATATCAACATACTGGGTTGCAACCTGTCCATTTGCGAAGAGCTTCTCTGTCCACTCCTTGCTTGCAACAAAACGTCCCTCACCATGTGAGATTGGCACGGTATACACACCGCCAAGCTTTGCCTTCTGCAACCATGGGCTCTTGTTTGTAACAACCTTTGTGTAAACCATCTTGGACTGATGACGACCGATGCTGTTGATTGTCAGTGTCGGTGAATCATTCTCCTGTGGACGGATCTCGCCATAAGGAACAAGTCCGAGCTTGATGAGTGCCTGGAATCCGTTACAGATACCAAGTGCCAGTCCGTCACGCTCATGCAGAAGCTTCATAACCTCATCTGCGATCTTTGCATTCCGGAATGCAGTTGCGATGAACTTACCAGAACCATCCGGCTCGTCACCAGCGGAGAAACCACCTGGGAACATGATGATCTGACTTTCACTGATTGCCTTTGTAAATGCATCTACCGAATCACGGATACCCTGTGCATCCAGATTACGGAATACGATTGTCTGAACCTCAGCACCCGCATTCTCAAATGCCTTGGCTGAATCGTATTCGCAGTTTGTACCAGGGAATACTGGAATAAATACCTTTGGTTTTGCTACTTTATTCTTTGCCACATAGATAGAACCGGCATCATACAGTCCTGTACTTACCTTTCCATCTACAATCTTCAATGTATCGTTGATCTTATCATTCTGTTCTACGCCGGACTCTGTTGGGAATACTTTCTCAAGCTTCTTTGTCCATGCATCTAATGCCTCATCCATTGTGATCACTGCATCGCCATATACAAACTCCGGTGCATCCTGTACTTCACCGATGACTGTACATGGAATACCAAGCTCTGTCACATTGTCCTTCTCTACTTCGAGAATGATAGAGCCATATTTCTTCGCTGTAAGATCGTCTGCATCAACGGTCTTCGCAAGCTTCACACCGAGCTTGTTACCAAATGCCATCTTCGAGATTGCTTCAATCATACCGCCAAAGCCGATTGCATAAGCAGATACAACCTTGCCCTCTGTGATTGCCTGATGCAGCTTCTCATATTTATCCATGGCATCCTGATAATCCGGCTTGTCGTAAGCATCGCGCTTGATATCGAAGCATACAAGCTGATTACCTGCCTTCTTCAATTCTGGTGTCACTACATCCTGATAGCTTGCAACATCGACTGCGAAGCTGACCAGAGTTGGTGGAACATCAATATCATTGAAGGAACCAGACATGGAATCCTTACCACCGATAGAAGGAAGTCCAAGTCCCATCTGTACATCATATGCACCAAGCAATGCAGAAAGTGGAAGACCCCAACGATATGGATCGGTACCAAGTCTCTCAAAATATTCCTGGAATGTCAGTCTAACCTTGCTTACATCACCACCTGCAGCAGCGATCTTTGCAACGGAAGTCAGTACCGCATAGATGGCTCCGTGATATGGGCTCCAGCTTGACAGATATGGATCAAAGCCGTAGCTCATCATCGTAACTGTATCGGTCTTTCCCTTCAATACTGGAAGCTTTGCGATCATCGTCTGTGTCTCGGAGAGCTGATACTTACCACCATATGGCATTGTAACCGTACCTGCACCGATGGAGGAATCGAACATCTCCACAAGCCCCTTCTGGGAAGCAACATTCAGATCCGAAAGTGTATCTAACCAGAGCTTCTTCACATCAGAAGCATCCTTCTTCTTGTCAAAATATTTTGCAGATGCATCTGGCATAGCAACCTTGACATCTGTCTCCTGATGTGCACCGTTTGTATCAAGGAATGCACGGGACAGATTCACGATCTCCTTGCCTCTCCATGAAAGCACGAGACGCTTCTCTTCTGTTACAACAGCAACTGCAACTGCCTCTAAGTTCTCCTCAGCGACGTACTGCATCATCTTGTCAACATCCTTTGGATCAACAACGACTGCCATACGCTCCTGAGACTCGGAAATCGCAAGCTCTGTACCATCAAGACCTGCATATTTCTTTGGAACCTTATCCAGATCGATCTGTAAACCATCGGCAAGCTCACCGATTGCAACGGATACACCACCTGCACCGAAGTCGTTACATTTCTTGATTAAGCTTGCAACCTCTTCCCGACGGAACAGACGCTGAATCTTACGCTCCGTTGGTGCATTACCCTTCTGTACCTCAGCACCACATGTCTCGATGGAGCTTTCTGTATGTGCCTTGGAAGAACCGGTTGCTCCACCACAGCCATCACGTCCGGTACGTCCACCGAGCAGGATGATGATATCGCCCGGATCAGAATTCAGACGCTTCACACATCTTCTTGGAGCAGCACCCATAACAGCGCCGATCTCCATACGCTTTGCCACGTAATTTGGATGATATACTTCCTTTACAAGTCCGGTTGCAAGTCCAATCTGGTTACCATAGGAGCTGTAACCTTCGGCAGCAACCTTCACAATCTTTCTCTGTGGGAGCTTACCATGCATCGTATCCTTCAAAGATACAGTCGGATCTGCAGCTCCTGTCACACGCATTGCCTGATATACGTAAGAACGTCCTGACAGCGGATCACGGATTGCACCACCCAGACAAGTTGCAGCACCACCAAACGGCTCAATCTCTGTTGGATGGTTATGTGTCTCGTTCTTAAAGCTTACCAGCCACTCTTCTTCGACTCCATCGACCTTAACTGGAACAACGATCGAACATGCATTGATCTCGTCTGACTCTTCCTGATCGTCAAGCTTGCCAGCCTTCTTCAGTTCCTTCATTGCCATAAGGGCGATATCCATCAGGCAGACAAACTTATCGTCTCTGCCCTTGTACATTTCCTTTGTTGCTCCAACATAACGATCATATGTCTCGGCAATCACATCCTTGTAATAACCATCGTCGAATGCAACATTTGTAAGCTCTGTTGAAAATGTTGTATGAGGCAATGGTCAGACCAGTATGTATCGAGCACACGGATCTCTGTCATAGATGGATCTCTGTGTTCTTCGTTCTTGAAATAGTTCTGTATATGCTCAAAATCCTTGATTGTCATAGCAAGTCCGAGGGAATCATACAGTGCCTTTAATTCTGCCTCTGGCATATCCTTGAAACCATCGAAGATCTTCACATCTGCAGGTTCCTCAAAGTTTGTAACCAGCGTCTCCGGCTTTGTCTCATCTGTGATACGGGAATCCACCGGGTTTACAACATACTCCCGGATTGTCTGCATCTGCTCTTCTGTCACGTCACCCTCTACCACATAAGTAGTAGCTGTCTTGATGACCGGTGTCTCCTCCTCGTTCAGAAGCTTGACACACTGCTCTGCAGAATCCGCACGCTGATCAAACTGTCCCGGAAGATATTCCTGCGAGAAGCATTTTTCCTTCTCATTCATAGGGAATGATTCTTCATATACGACATCGATCGGTGGCTCTGAGAAGATTGTAACCTTCGCTTTGTTGTAGGTATCCTCCGATACACCTTCCATGTCATACCGTGTCAGGACGCGGACATTGTCAGCTTTGATTCCAAGGTAATCCTTGAACTGCTTCTTTAAGTCCTTTGCCTTAACCGCATAAGCATCTTTCTTTTCTACATAGATTCGTCTAACCTTGCTCATGACTTTCCTCCTGAATTTTGTAATTTACTTTCTGCATCTTACTGGTGCATACGTCTTACAATTTTGTATATTACCACATTTTGGAACACGAGTGGAGAATTTTGTACAAAAAATACAATTCCATCCGTCGGTGCCAAAACTTCAGCCTTAATATTACCATCCATCGGGTTAATGATTTCCGCAAGCACCTGCCCGCGTTTTACCTCCTGATTTACCCCGACGATGCAGCGGAAAAATCCCGCCTCATCGGCACGTACCGACACGAGATCTTTCTCTTTTAATGTCGTTGAGATATATCCTCCATGGCTCTCATAGCGGATGATTCCCATTCGCGTCAGGAACCGGAGCACTGCACTGACTGCCATCTTCGCACTCTCGCCATCCAACGTATCGGTGGTCGCAGAATAAACCGAAAAGGCCTGCGTTCCCGTCTTTTGCCAGTTATAATTGAGCGTTGCCGTATCAAACGAACGCGTATCCCCGGTAAGTACATATGGCATACCAAACAGATTGGCAAGGCTTGTACTCTCTGTTCCTGTCTCCATCATCGCACATGTGGGATTGAGATTCCCTGCAGATAAAAGCTTGCAAACTGGATACCGTATGTATAGTCCTTGACACGGTCCATCAGCGTCGCCGCAATCCGGCTTGTCGCAGTACCCTCGATATTTCCCGGAAATGAACGGTTGATATCCGAATCATTCCGAGATCCATTTTTTCTTTTCTGCGTTCATTGAACTGTAATTGAGTGTCGGGATCAGCAGGATTTCCTTTCCGGCTACCACATCCCCCTGTGCTTCAATCTCTGCCAGTCTCTGTGCCAGAAGTGAGCACATATATAACTGCTGGTATTCATTTCCACGCATAGATCCAACAATACACGCTGCCTTATCTCCGCGTCCATATGAATATCCATGAATGTTAAACTCTCCACGAAACGCTGTGTTCATGGAAAAGATAATTTCTTTATTCATAGCGTTTCCTCCCACGATTCTTGCAAGCAGGGAACCTTCCTCAATGACCGGATAATCACGTAATGAACAGATCATGCCATCTCCTGTGGCATACACGACCTCTTCCACGGCTCCAGTGATCACGTTGACAACCGTTCCAAGCTCGTCCCCCTTTTTTACCTGTGCAAATAACTGTACTCCCGGAATAAAGATACCACTGCTCTCTGCATTGATATACCGGATATCCTTATCGTTTGTGATCGGAACCTTCTTTGGAGTCACCGTGTTTCCCTTCCAGATTCCCATCTCCTTCATCAGTGCAAACAAACCGTCCACGATTGCATTGCAATACTGCTGATTGATCCGATACTACGCCGACTCGATCACAACCGAGCGCACGCCAACTTCATTTAAGGAATACGCAAGACTGCCAATTTAATACAGAATTACTTGGATGAATCCAGATCATGTCAACATTCAGACATTTAGCGATTGGCATCAGTTCATCCACCCGGTCATCATTCATACGCACCTGCGGTACCTCATGTACATACAGGTTACTTGCATGCAGATCAATACACACATCCGCACCCTTGATATCATCGAAAATGCAGGACGCCGTATATTCCCCCAATGCACCTAGCTTTGATCCTGGAAATATGGAATTCATGTCAATACCGGAACCCGGAATCTCTCTTGTTTTCGAATCCAGTCCCATCGGATTTAATGCCGGATACACATCCACAATTCCGATCAGATTTTCATACTCCAGCTTGATCCGGCGAATTACCTCATAGCAGATATACTGTCCCTGCAGCTCATCCCCGTACAATCCGGATACGATACAGATTCTCTTTTCTTCTCCCGTAGGAAAATCCGGTGCCAGATGATTTTTCTTCACCTTCAGTTCTTCTTCCACCATCAGATCTACGGATACAACTGTCTCTATCATTTATAACGACTCCATTAACTTGATTCAAACAATACAAATGTCATATATACGTAGCGGGTATATACGACCATTTCATACTTGTTTTTATTTATATTTAACCTTCGAGTACGGTCTTTAACACGTTCTTGATCGTCTCTACATCAAATGGCTTTGCAATAAACTCTGCGGCACCACTCTGTACTGCCTCTAACATATTGTGCTGCTGACCGGCTGCAGATACCATAACAACCTTTGCGTCTGGGAAATCAGCCTTGATTTTCTTCAGGCTGTCGACACCAGACATCACTGGCATTGTAATATCCATCGTGACAAGATCTGGTTTGTACTGTGCGTACATATCATACCCTTCCTGTCCATTTTTCGCCTCACCAACAACTACATATCCGTTTGCTTCCAAAAGTCCTCTTAAGATTTTACGGGATGTTCTGGAATCATCTACAATCAATATATTTGCCATGATCAATCATTCTCCTTATTTATCTTATTCTTTCCTGTATTAGCTGATATTCCACTTTGTCTCCATACAGATCACAATATCTGCACGCTCGCCATGCACATAACATGGAAGCAGGAACATCATACCCTCTGACTGATGGTTGTGATATCGGTATACATCTCTGGAGGAAGCATATCAATATGCACACCTTCAAGAGATTCCTTCGAAGCAAACAATCCGTTACATACATTGATAAACTCGCAAACTGCATCGAGACTGTCCTCATCGATCACTTCGAACTCTTCCTTCGCAAACTCGGTTGCAATTGGCTTTGTTCCAACATTACAGATACCAATAAACAAATTGTAATCGCCGGTAAAGCACTGGCTGGCAATGTATTTACTTGTATATGTATGGATTCGTTCAATCCGCTCAAAACGAATCTTGTTATCAACAAAACGAACCATATTTCTGGCGAGCAATGCAAGATAATCCTTCACGGCTGCCGGAACCTGGTTGTCCTTTAAAAAGATCTGAATGATCTTGTCAATATCCGAACTCTTCAACGCATCGATTTCAAGTGCTGTATATCGCTCTGACTTTTTATAATGATTCAGATACTTCTGAATATCCTCCAAAGTAAGCAGCTTGCGCTCTACAAGTGCCTGTACGAATAAAAGATAGGAATCACCCTGTTTTTTCAGAAGCTTCCCAACCTGCTCGTCTGTCAGATAACCCTTCTCCACAGCAATATCTCCGAATCTGGCATCCTTCATCGCCTGCAGCTGATTGACTTCATCCGCCTGTTCCTTCGTCATAAGTCCTTCGCTGACTGCAAGCAATCCCATCTTCACACGTGCTGTACGACTCGCCTCTACGATTTCCATATATTGCTCATGTGTCAACACACCAACATCTTCGAGATATTTTCCAAAATAAACTCCAAACATAACGCCCCTCCTTCATGTAACTCTTCTCTTCAGTCAAGAAGTCATAATTTATTGATTATTATACACAATCTCCAGCCAAAAAGCAACTGTCGGGCAAATGCAAAAAATGAGCTTTCATGATTGAATATTCTATTCTTTTCCTATATAATATATTTATTACATTTATGATACATACTTTACTTTGAGGTGAACGGGTTATGTCTATACAAAAGTCTTTGCGATTGTCGCTTGTTTTAATGGCGTGTCTGCCACTTATATTTCTGACAATCTTTACATACAATTTATCTTATAAAAAATACATGGATCTTGCAACACAGTCCACAGTGGAACTTGCGAAGAACTACGGCATGGGCTTCCAGTCCCAGCTTAACTCACAGATCGCCGAAGTAGAGGGACTTGCAAATGGTACAAACATCCAGAATCTTGTACTGGAGAATTACAATGGTGTTACGCTTGGAAATGATTCTCCTTATTATACGAATGTCACAGATCTGTTTGCAACTGCTTCTGATTATGCCGGCCACAACGTGAATTACTATCTCTATGATGTAAACGGATACTACATTACTAGTTCTGACAACACCAATACGGATGACTGGCAGGAACATATGGCAATTCCGGTCGAGGATATCACAGAAACAAAAATCTTACAGTGTTCACCACTCGATGAAATCGAGAGCATTGATGTTGTATCCCCGATCATTATTAAAAGCCAGATCGTTGGTCTGATTCGTGCCAATATCACCTCCCGGTATTTCGGCTCCTTTATCCCGGAAGATGGCTCTGCATTCATCATGACAAATGATGGCGGCTACCTCTTTACTTCGACCGGGCTAACCGGACAACGGGAACTGGAAACACAGGCGTTTAATTGTCTGAACGGCGCGGACAACGCGAAGGACTATGGACATCTGAAAGCTTCCTCCTTCAAAAATATCTATGGATTTTGCAAGCTTTCCGACTCCAACTGGCTGTATCTGATCAAACAGCAGGGAACTCAATACCAGCAGATATTGGCAACCCTCCCGATTACCATGAGTATCACACTCATCATCATTTTAATGATTGCTATCTGGGTGAGCCGGATCTTATCCGCGAAATACACAGAACCAATCTTTACCCTGCGCGACAACATGACGGACGCTCCTCTGGTAATCTGGATGTCAAATGTGATGTTGCCTCTGATGATGAATTCGGAGATCTCTCCCGCATGTTCAACAGCATGATGGATATCATCTCCAACAACTACAAGGAATTATCTGCTTCCAAAGCTGCATTAGAGGTCAGCGAACAGGAACTGAAAAAAAACTATGCCCATATCGAGCAGCTTGCCTATCACGATGGCTTAACCGGACTTTATAACCGTGTTGCTTTCATGAAATACGCTTACAAGATCTTCCATGACGCAAGCGTCGGTGCCAGCAAGCATGCCATTTTCTTTATCGACTTAGATAACTTTAAAAATATCAACGATACACTCGGACACGACTATGGTGACCTCCTGTTAAAGGATGTCTCCGACCGGATGCTTTCCTGTATCGCTTCCGATGATATTCTGGCACGTAACGGCGGTGACGAGTTCCTGATCTTAAAAAATCGCTTTGATACCGTGGATGATCTGGAAAACTTTGCAAGCCAGCTTGTCAATGTCGTACATCATCCATTCATCTTAAACGATGAAACCGCTGTGGTTTCCATGAGTGTCGGTATCGCAGTCTTCCCAAACAACGGTCTGACGGTAAGCGAGTTGATCAAGAACGCAGACATCGCGATGTACAATGCGAAAAACTCTGGCAAAAACAGCTACCGCTTCTTCGACAGCTACATGGAGGACGATGTCAACCGGAAAAATGATCTTGCAGATATTCTATCTCATGTTATTGATAAGAACGAAATTTACTTACAGTACCAGCCACAGGTCAATGTGGAAAGCGGTCAGGTTACCGGCTATGAAGCGCTGATGCGTATTGAGTCTGAGCTGGTTGGTTTTATCTCTCCTGCAGAATTTATTCCGATCGCAGAAGAAACCGGTATTATCAACATCCTTGGGGAATGGGCATTGATTGAAGCCTGCAACTTCAATCAGGTACTGATCAAGAGCGGATTCGGTCCACTCCGTGTATCTGTCAATGTATCAACCACCCAGTTAAAGGATGATCATCTGATCGATATCATTAAAAGCATTCCGGAAAAAACAGGTATGGATCTGAAACATCTCGAAATCGAGATCACAGAAAGTGTCCTGATGAATTCGTTTGAACACAACTTAAAGCTGATCAATCAGATGAAAGAGCTTGGTTGTTCCATCGCCTTAGACGATTTCGGAACTGGCTACTCTTCCTTCAACTACCTGACACAGATTCCAATCGATACATTAAAGATTGACAAATCCTTTATCGATGGTATCTGCAGTAACGAAAAAGACCGCTGCATCGCAGACTCCATCATTGATCTGGCACACAAGATGGATATCTCTGTTGTGGCAGAAGGTGTGGAGGATAATGAACAGCTGCAGATTCTGCAGAACCAGTTCTGTGACACCCTGCAGGGCTATCTCTTCTCCAAGCCTTTAAATTCTACCGATTTTATTGAGCTTTTAAGCAAACATAAAACTTTACATGACTAAAAAGGCGTCCCCATCAAACAGATGGGGACATTTTTTATTTCTGTTTATGACTCCTCTTTCTTCCTATCAAACCCATCCCGATTCCAACTGCACTTGTACACAGAACAAGAATCGTCAGAAACAGATTTGCTTCATCTCCGGTCTTTACCGCCTGCTCCTTAGTCGGTATCACCTGTGTGCTTGTCCCGGCAACAGTCGTTTCCGATGTTTCCGATGTTTCGGTGGTTTCTGTCGTTTCTGTCGTTTCGGTTGTCTCCGTTGTTTCGGTGGTTTCTGTCGTTTCGGTCGTTGTGGTCGACGGCTCTTCGGGAAAACAGATTGTCTGTGCGAGATCCGAAAGATCTGTATGTGAAGCAACGATCTCGCCCGGATATGCCGTATCTTTTACCGTCTCATAGAACACCACTTCCTGTCCACACAGCGCATCCAGAAACAGAATCTCATACTTCACTTCGATATCCATATTTACCTTTTCCGCGACAAATGTCACAGCTCATTCTTTGCCATATATGGTTTTTCCAAAACCGTACCATCCTTTTTCCATCGTGCTTCCCCTGAAATCGTATAGGTGTGTCCAATCTCCAGATTCTCAAATGAAACAATATCCTTACATGGCACAAGTGTCCCCTTTGCACGTATATCAACAATTGGATTTTCAAAGCCTGCCTTCGTTTTAATCTGCGGAAATAGCTCATTTATAATCGTTCCTAACTCAACATGCGCGCATCCTCCTGTATAGATACTTCGATTTTCTCAGCATTTCGATACTTATTTTTATTTGCCTCACAGCGAACCTCTTCGATGTAATACGTTCCATACGGCAATGCGCCCTTCGTATCATCCACGTCTGCCTGTCCAAACCAGATACCCGCACCTGCCTCTTCCTGATTCGTATGATACGAATGTGGAATATAGGAAGCTGCCGTCGAGTAATACCCATTTTCATCTGTCCAGACGATGTGGGATTCTCCCTTTGTATCAGAAATAGAAAACGCAATATTTGCAAGCGGGGTTCCATTTTCATCCACTTTTGTAAAACTGAGATCCCCACGGAAATGAAGAATATTCACTGCATCTTTTACAACAACCTCCATTGGGGTTGTCTGATCTTTTTTGATCTGTACCCAGACTGGCGTATCATCTAACAACATATAGTCGTTTGCTTTTTCTTCCTGAATCATATACCAGCCGATCCGAAGCTGCATTTCTGTATCACCCACACAGTCTGTATCGTGCGCACATTCCTGCACAAAACCCGTACCTTTTTTATCCATCCGAAACAGTCCCACACGCTTAGTGGTGTCCTTACTTCCGTTTGCGGAAACAGCATAGACCGCGTATTCAATCCCATCAAAGCTATACTCCGGGTGTTCTAAAAGAAAGGCTTCATAATTTTCCTCCACCTTCTTTGTCAGTCTGAGTTTTCCAAGATACTCCTCTTCCGGTCCAACCACACGCGTATCAAAATAATCTCCCTCTGATTTCAGCTCCAGAGGCTTCGCCACCGCATCTCTTGGCAAGCCAAGGGTTGTCCGTCTTCCTGCATAGATTTTCGTACTATAAATATTCGGATCTAACTTCCAGCCTCCATTTGTTGGCACATTCCATTCCCGGATATAATATGTACCCTCGGCAAACTGTACAATCGTACCCTGTTCATCCGGCTTTGTGCGTGCAGAACAAGAGACGTTATCCTCTGCCAGTGCACCATTTTCCCCCGGCTCAATATAACAATATCCCTTCACATTCCGGCTTCGTTTCGCATCCTCATAGCTAGCATACACTGCATAATTGGCTCCCGCCACATCATACAACTTCGGATTCGTCTTGTAGACGTCCTCATTATAGCTTTTACAAATCCGCAAGGTTCCAGTCTTCAGACGTTCTTTCGGACGATATACAATCATTCCGGAGCATTGTTTCCGCACGTCCACCGCGTTATCCAGATAATAGCATGCGCGAAGGGAATCCCAGCCAGAGCTGTACAAATGTCCGATCAAAGCGGTTCCTCCACCGGAAATTGCGCAATGGACATAGCCGTCCAGTTTTCCATTTACAAAACAGATGACATCGCCTGCATTTGTCAGCTGGTCGTAAATTGCATCATATTCCGCCTCCGTCTTATCCTTTGGAAAACAGTTTGCATCAGCATAGACGCGCTCCCAATTCTCACTTACTTCCAATGTATCCGAGATCTGCGAGACGAGCGTACTTCCCTGTACCGATGCCTTGTCTCCATAAAAACCAGATAACGCCTGTGCTACATAGATCGCACACATATTATCGCTGTTTTTTCCGCTTCCCTTCGGAATCGTCATCGCGTATGCGACAAATGCATTGGATGTATCCGGTGCTGATAATACGCACTCGGAGATACACTCTGTACAGTCTCTTCCGATTCTGTGAATGCAGATTCCTCTGCGTCCGCCTGTATATCCTGCGGAAGCGCATTTGTCCATGTCGCATCGCCAATCGTCGCGACAGATTCCCACGCTTCTGTATTTTCCGATGCAAACGGAAGCACATAACACTGCATGATCAAAAACGCAAGTATCCCATATGCGAGCACCTGTCTCCATGCTTTCTTTGCCTTTAATTGCTGCTTGATTTTTTTACATAACGAAATAAACATATTAATTCCTCCATACCTTACCATATGCAGAAATCTGATGGATTCCATCTTCTATGTCTACCGTCAATGAAAAAAGATGTAATTTTGTTGTTAAAAAAAGAGTATGGTAACTGTACCATACTCTTAAAAGTCCTGTCAATTCAATTTCCGAAGTTCACTTATTTTTCACAATCTGTTCGAGACTCCACAAATCCCTTAAAATGTAATATCCTTCTTACCTGTAATCAGGCGGGCACCATTCACGATCATCGTCACACCTGCACCAACTCCGACAAGAATTGTCACAATTCCAATAACCAGATTGCTGATTCCGATTGCATTGATCTTATGATATAACTTCTCCATGCTTTAGACCTCCCATACTTGCAAATAAAACTATTTTACTCCATACTGCTCATAATATGCGTCAATCGCTGCCTTCAAGGTGTCATCAATCACAACCTTCCCCTTGTAAGGCTTGTTGTACAGATGCTCTACCACTCTGCCATCGTTACGATTGCAGTCGTCTTTAATCCATAGTTTTCTTCGATCTCCATCAGTGCACTCTTCTCGCCCTGACCACGCTCCATACGGTCAACCGATACAACAAGACCAAGCACATCGACATCGCCCTGCGCCTTCACGATCGGAAGTGTCTCCTGAATCGAAGTACCTGCAGTTGTTACATCCTCGATGATCACAACCTTGTCACCATCGTTGATCGGACTTCCAAGCAGGATTCCCTTATCCCGTGGTCCTTAATCTCCTTACGGTTTGAGCAGTAACGGATGTCTGCATCATACTTGTTGGCAATCGCCATTGTTGTAGCTACGGAAAGCGGGATTCCCTTATATGCCGGTCCAAACAGCACATCAAAATCAAAGCCGAACTTGTCCTTGATTGCCTCCGCATAATACTCACCCAGACGTGCTAACTGGGAACCTGTTCTGTAAAAACCTGTATTTACAAAAAATGGTGTCTTTCTTCCGCTCTTTGTCACGAAATCACCAAACTTCAATACGTTACAATCGATCATAAATTCAATAAATTGCTCTTTATACTGTTCCATGTTGTATAAATCCTCCTGTTTTTCGGGCTGTCGGCAGCAACAAACGACATTCACGCATGTAGATTCATTGTCTGCCATAGTTTTCTCTATACGCCACATAATCGTATATATTTTAGCATAGTTACCTGTTTGTTTCAATCAGTTTTGCGCAATCATAAACGGGGAATTTTCACTTCTATCGCAGATGTACTAACGATTCCGTTCATTCTTCTCGCGCGACTGCAGTACAAGCTCATACACCTTTGGATGGCGTTCTTTCAGATGTGCATCAAGCACATGTCTGCGCTCCCTGAAACGTTCTGCAAGCTCCGGATGATTCTTTGCGATCCGGTCATGCACCTGTTTTCTGTGTTCCTCAATCTGCATCGCAAGGGTATGTTCATCCTTACCGGATATATTGACAATCTCCTTCAGGTGTTCCTCCAAGTGTTCCAGCCACTCATCTTCGTCAAGCTCCTCCATATGCGCCCATCGTCCATGCAGCAGATTCTCGATATCCCCACTTTCTTTTAGCTGTGCAATCTGCTTTTCAATCTGACGCTCGATCTGTTTTTCCGCATCGGAGCCGAACGCCCACACAAACTCCTGCACACGGTTATCTGCACGTTTCCGGGACGCACTGCGATCCCCATTATCCACACCGTCTTCCAGTGGATACGGACGGTTGATTCCCATATCCTTCAATGCGATATGAATGGTTCTGCGCACGCACCCCTCCTCAATCAGATATCCGAGTCCAAGCTTCCTTAACTGTTCGTTCACATCCGAAATATGTTCCGTCATATAGAACCGGATGCCCTTTTCTTTCAATGACTGATGCAGACGCTTCAGGCAGTCTGCCGCAGTAATATCCAGACTTCCGATTCCGCCCGCATCAAGGATCACAGCTTTCGTATCCGGTTTTATATGATCCTCAATATCATTTTTCAGCACCTGCACATTTGCAAAGAACAGATTGCTGCTGAACCGGTAAACAAGCACACCGGACAGTGCGTGGATCTGGCTGCTCTCCTTCAGATCCCGGAAATGCTTATGCCCCGGCTGAATCCCAAGAAAGCAGGTGGACGGCTTCGCTGTCCGGATGATCACTTCCGCAAAGGAAAGCAAAATACCGATCAAAACACCATTGATCGTGCCAAGCAGGAGTACACCGAAAAATGCGCCGGCAAAGATCATACATTCGGTCCGGCTGACCTTCCAGAGCCGTGCCATCAGATCAAACTCTGTCGCCCCAAGCAATGCCGATATCACAATCGCGGTAAGCACCGGAACCGGCAGATACTGGATAAATCCCGTTCCACACAGCAAAAGCACAATCATGGAAAGTCCTGCCACAAGTGAGGTAAGCTGTGTCTTTCCCTGATACTGCTCGCCCATCGCTGTACGGGATACGGAGCCATTGATTGGACAGCACCCGGTAAAGGCTGCAAGAAAGTTTCCGACGGAGAATGCAAAGATCTCCTGATTATCATCAATTCGGTAGCCATTTTTCTGTGCAAAATTATTCTCTGCGAGCAACGTCTCCGCCATAATTACAACTGCCACCGACAGGCTGACTGTCACAGCCTCCCGGATTGAGACAGCTGAAAAATCCGGTATCTGCACTGCGGAAGTCCCGTCTCCACCTTCGAGAGTGTCTGGATTCCAAGCTCCCGCACATTTCCAACCCGCGTATAGCAGCACCTGCCACCATCAATACAACTGCCATCGGGAATTTCGGAACCAGTTTTTTCG
>ENA-OQEN01000010-OQEN01000010.1-human-gut-metagenome-genome-assembly--contig:-NODE-10-length-59617-cov-2.984115_pt1 | contig 59617 bp, 77 predicted proteins | sample MGYA00242791_ERZ504627 | MGnify/ENA primary metagenome ERZ504627 (study PRJEB26092, sample SAMD00036316) | human gut metagenome | host: Homo sapiens | study: EMG produced TPA metagenomics assembly of... | reverse complement strand
AAAAAACCGCCGTCCCCCAGCAATCTATGCTGAAAAAACGGCGATTTTATCGCTAGAATTCTTTTTATCTGGATAATTCCTTTTTTATCCTACTTCATTCTTCTTTTCATCCCAGCCTCTTCAAAAAAACAGACCACACGATTTGCTTCCTGAAACCCTACGCTTAAGTGAAAATGGATGCTCCTCACATTTTCCGCCTCTGTGTCGCTCGCGAATTCCGAGCAGCCCCGCGCCCGCGCCCAGGCTTCACAGGCGCGCACCAGCTCCGCCGCCACGCCACACCGCCGAAACGTAGGTTCCACATAGATGCCCTCCAGATAGCCGACCGGGCTGGTGTACGCCCCCTCCACATAGTCGTGCCGCAGGCGCACTGAGCGAACCCGATCAAGCTGTTCTCTTCCTGCGCTAAAAAAAACGACGCCACCCGCCTGACAATGCTCCTTCAAATCAGCTTCCATCTCGCTTCTTGTATGCTCCGGCCAAAGCTTTAACGCCAGGCCAGCAGCGGCGGAGCGTTTCGTGTGATCTGTTGCCGCAACGATTTTCATCTCATCATTCATCCTTTTCAAAATCCCGGTACATCAGGCTCGGCTGAATGCCCGTATTGTTCTGGTATTTCCCGCTTGCATACAGGTCGAAATCCCCGCCGATATCGTGGTAATAAATCTGGCAGATCTCCACATCCGGGTAAATACGCACCGGCTGGATGCAGAAAATCTCCAGCGTCCAATAGCCCGCAAAGCCGATATCTCCGAACCCGGCCGTCACGTGGATAAACAGGCCCAGTCGTCCCGTGGAGGAGCGCCCCTCCAGCATGGGTACATAGCGCTCTGTTTTGGTATATTCGTTCGTGCGGCCGAGATACAGCCGGTTCGGCTCGAGCACAAGCCCTTCCTCCGGTATGACGATGCACTCAGTGGGGTTGGCCTGTTTCATATCCAGCGTATTGCCGGTATACACCAACAGCTCGTTATGCAGCGAAAGGTTATAGCTGTTGGGGTTAACGCGCTTTGGGTCATACGGCTCGATGATGATATCAGAGCCGATGTGTTTTTGGATCGCCCTGCCGGATAAAATCATACGTTTGCTCCTCTCAGCAAAAATTGATAAATGTCTTTGCTCGCTTTTTGGTCAAATGATTCCTTCAACTGAAAAAGGCGTGCCACTTAGGCAACGTCACAAATGCGCCGTTGGAGGGGCAGTTCTCCGCCGTCAGGCCGAATTCCTCAACGACTTTGCGACCTGTTCCAACCCCCTCCCGGATCGCACGCTCACAGGCCGGGAGGGCTTCCCTTCCGATTTCCCGAAGCTGATATAATCCCATCTCTCAGCTGCCTCTCCTACTTTTGGGCTCTCCAATTTCCCGCCAGCCATTGCGCCACGCCGTCCGCTTCATTGCTTTTGATCACCCCGGTTGCGGCCGCTTTTAATTCCGGCACGGCGTTTTCCACCGCATAACATTCATCTGAGCATTCGAACATCCTAAGATCGTTGATCGCGTCGCCGAAGGACACCACTCGGTCAAACCCCAGCAGCGCGCAAAGCTTGCGGATGCCATGCGCCTTGGTAGCCCTTGCCGGCATGATCTCCAGCCAGTATTCCTCCCGGTAAAGCTCCTGCTGGAACGTTACAGAAAAGCGCGTGTCTCCCCGCACCGCATTGTAAAGCGGCGAAAGCGCATCCTGCTCCCCGATACAGGTGATGTAAAACACCTCGCCCTGATAAAGCGCCGGTTCCGCACTCACCGCGCGGAAGCGCTTGTCCCCTTTCCGGCAGCTGAGATAATACCGCACGCCCTCGTTCTCCCGCTCCGGCAGCCACGAAACGCGCTCCTCGCCATCCAACAGCGCATACGCAAGGGCGCTCACCGGATGACGCGATAGATACCCGGCCAGGTTTTCGACCTCCTCCGGTGAAAAAACAGTGCGGGAAAGAACTTTCCCCGTTTGCGCATCCTGCAAAAATACGCCGTTGTAGGTGATAACCGGAAGCCTCGTTTGCAGCCCCGCCGCCACAATACGGGCGGAGTGCACGCTGCGCGCCGTTGCATAGGTGAAGGGGAGGCCTTCTTCGATCAGGAGGTTGAGCGTTTCCGCCGTATATGCACTCAACCGTGCCTCCTGGTTTAGAAGCGTCCCATCCAGATCGGAAACATAGAGTGTTTTCATATGGCCCGTTCCTCCCTCAAAAGTGCGATCACCTCATCGAGCCGTTCGCACTGCGCATACAGTAGCGCCTGCGTCGCCGCGTCCGGCTGCCACTGGTCAGGGATCATCACTGCTTTTAGCCCCGCACGGCTGGCGGAAAGGATGCCGTTGCGTGAATCCTCCAGCGCCATGCAGTCCTCCGGACGCTCCCCCAACTCCGCGCAGGCCATAAGGTAGATATCCGGCGCGGGCTTGGAGGCGCGGAGCCGGTCCCCGCCGATCACCGCGTCAAAACAGGCTTCTACGCCCGCGCTTTCTAAGCAGCGTTTCACCTCATTCTCCCGGGTTGAGGAGGCAACCGCTGTTTTATAATGCCTTTCCTTTAAGTATGCAAGCAGTTCGTGCAGCCCGGGCTTGACTGGCACGCCGTGTTTCGCATAATAACGGTCAAAAAAAGCGCGGGTCAGGCGGTCGAGCTGATCAAAATCGACCTTTTCCCCAAAGGTCTCCCGCCAGACCTTGCGCGCCATGGGCAGGGCAAGCCCCAGCGTTTTCCGGTTCATGTAACCCGCCGGGCCGATGCCGAGCTGCCGCCCCGCCTCATCCCAGGCAAGAGCACAGAGCCGCTCTGTGTCAAACATCAGGCCGTCCATATCAAAAACAACCGCCCGGATCATCTCATTCCCTCCGTTAATTCCCGCTCGAGCATTTTGCCGCATCAATGGCCAGCACGATCATCAGGCACAAAAGCACATCCTCCGGCTGCGCGATATCAATGGTGTAGGTATCCGTCCAGCGCAGCAGCTCCTTCTGCGCCGTCATCACCAGCCGGCCGGCATGGTCGGTCACGCGATAATCCCACTCAAGCCAGTCGCCCTCTACCTGCCAGCCGCCGCAGTCAAGCGTAAAGCGGGGCTTGAAAAAGGTGAACTCCTTTTTGATCTGCCCCATATACTGATCCCCAAGATACAGCGCAAACCGTGGCAGGAAGGTCAGCACCTCCTCACGCACGGTGCCGATGTGGTTCCCCGCCATATCCATAATCTCCAGCTTATGGCCCCAAGCCAAACGGCCCTCCACAGTGAATACGGTGTTGCCCGCCTCATCGTAGATATCGAAGCTGTCAAACCAAGAGAGAAAACGCTGTTTGAATAATAGACGCATCAAAATACCCCTTCCCGTATTCCATCAATCGTTCTTCCTGCCAAACATCAACCTGCACAATCGCTTGTCGGATTCCGTGCGAAAAATTCTGCGGGCAGCGCTCCACACAGCGCTTTCACTTGCCCCTTCCTCACAGAGGTTCACAAGGCAATCTGCCTCCATAAGAATCTGGAAATCCACCCCGTCAATCCCGGTATCCGTCTGATGACGGCCGACAAGAAAAGCCACGCGGTCAATCACGTCCTGTGGAAAATAGAGCTCTTCCAGCATTGCTTTCGCCTGTGCAGGTTGGAGGCCAACATCATGCACATAGGCCGCCGCCTCCACGATAAAGCGCGTGTGCGCGTCGATCCCTTCCGATACGGCAATCAGACGCGCAAGGCTGTGCACCTTGAGAAAATGCTGAATGCGTTGGGGGTCGCCCTCATAATAGGCAATCATCCCATCACACAAAAGATCAAGCGGGCCCATAGCCCCATCCCCTTTCCTGTTCCTTTTTTAGCCAATGCCTTTATAGATAAACCCCAGGATTAAAATCAAGACGGTCAGCGGCACGTAGACAAGCTTCGCCGTTTGCCCAAAGGCCCGCGAAACCGGCTTTTTCCGCCCCTCATCCAGCTCCCTACGAATGTTATCCCAACCCAGCACATAATAGATCGAAACCGCGCCCAGAACCGCCCCGATAGGCACCACCACAATCGTGATGAAATCAAGCCAACTGCCCACACGCGCTCCGCCTCCAAAAAGAGTCCGGCCGCGAGCGTGATCGCAGAGCAGATGAGCACCGCCGTTTTCCGCCCAAGGCCGAAATGGCTCTGCCAGCTTTCCGTGACGGCCTCAAACATATTGATCAGCGAGGTAATCCCCGCGAATGCCACCGAAATAAAAAAGAACACGGCAAAAGCCCTGCCGAACGGCATCCTTTGGAACACCGTCGGCAGCGCGATGAACATCAGCGACGGCCCACGGGTGACATCCACGCCAAAGGCGAATACGGCGGCATAATCGCAAGGCCGGAAAGCAGCGCCGCAAGTGTGTCGAACAATGCCGTGCGCAGGGAGGCCCGCGGGATATCCGCCTCTTTCCCCAAATACGCCCCGTAGACGATCATGCCGGAGCCGGTGATTGAGAGAGAGAAAAACGCTTGCCCCATCGCCATCACCCAGGTATCCACCTGCAGCAGCGCCCTCCATTCCGGAACAAAGAGGAATTTGTAGCCCTCTGCCGCGCCAGGCAGGAATGCGACCCACACCGCCAAGATCAGGAACAGCCCAAAAAACAGCGGCATAAGCACCTTGCTCACCTTTTCGATCCCCTTCGTTACGCCGAACATCAGCACAAGGCCCACCAGCACAACGATCGCCACATGCCAGGCACGCTTCCGAAGCTGCCCGAAGCCTGGTGAAAAAAGGCTTCCACGTCCGCAGTGAGCAGCTCGCCCGTAACGGAGCCTGCCAGGCTGCGCAGCACCCAACCGAGGATCACCGCGTAGCCGATGGCAATGCCAAGCGACCCAAGCAGCGGAATCCAGCTCAGAGCCGCGCCGAGCTTCTTTCTCCCCCTGCGCGCGAAGCAGTATTCGTAAGAGCCAATCGTCCCCGTGCGGGCCAGCCGGCCGATTGCAAACTCGCCCGAAAGCCCCACCCAGCCGAACAGGAACGTAAACAGAAGATAGGGAATTAAAAACGCCGCGCCTCCGTACTGCCCGACTCGATAGGGAAACATCCAGATATTCCCGAGCCCGACTGCCGAGCCGACGCAGGCAATCACAAAGCCCAGCGAGGAGCTGAACGTTCCGTTTCGATTCCCTTTGATCTGCTTGTCTCCCATTTTCAAACCCTCTCTTGCCTCATGGAGCCGAAAAGCCCCTTCTTTTCATTCGGTTTTATCGTCAACACAGTCAATACATCATTCTGCACGCTGAATTTCACCTCGAGCCCGGCAAATTCCATGCCGTAAACTCTCTGGGGATCGGTATGATACGACGGCCGCGGATCCTGCGCCAACACACCCAGCAGCGCCTGTCTGTGCTCCTTTGGCACTTGCGCCAACAGTGGTTGCGAAACTTCCACTTTGAGGGGCCCGTCTATTTTTTGCCCGGCAAACCCGCCGCTGGCCTGTGGATAGCTATCTGCAAAGGGGAGATAGGGTTTGATATCCAGAATCGGCGTACCATCATCAAGTCCGCGCCCGAAACCAGCACACCTGCCTAGCGTTTCATCCCGCCGGATACCGTCCAGCCGGACGGCAGAGAGCCCAATTGGGTTTGGGCGGAACGGGGAGCGGGTTGCAAACACGCCCATGCGCGTATTCCCGCCCAGGCGAGGGGGACGCACGGTGGGCGACCAGCTCGCCCGCACTGCTTCAGAAAACAGCCAGATGAGCCAGATATGCGAAAAGCCCTCTATCCCCCGCAGCGCTTCCGGATTGCGGTATTCCGGCTCAAAAACAAGTTCAGCCTTTAGCTCCTCCACCAGCCCGCTCTGGCGTGGGATGCCGAATTTGGAAGGGAAATCGCTGCGGATGCGGGCGATGATTTTCAGTTCAGACACGGGATCCATGACATGCACCTCGCTATGTTACACTTTTTTGAATCAAAGTGGCAACTCCTGTGCAGGTATAGTACTTCGTTCTTCTCAATGATTTCAGCGCCCTCAATCCAGGCGCTTGCTCAAATACAGAGCCTTGTGCCCCACAAAGATTTCACACGGTAGCCGGCAGAAATAATCCCAGCCGAATTATAATACACATCCTGATTGGTTATTTCGTCTGTCGAAGTTGTTGCAAATTTTGCAACAGTTGCATCTTGCCGGAGCCCACCTTCTGCAAAAATGTTTCTGATGCGGCTTAATATCGTCGCTTTAGCCCCTGGAAAGCAAGGCAACCGTCTCCACATGTCCTGTCCTCGGAAACAGATCTACCGGCGTTGCTTCTCTGGTTTCGTACCCCTTTTCCCCAAACAGCTTCAAATCCCGTGCGAGCGTTGCCGGGTCGCAGGAGACGTAGACCACCCGCCGGGGCGCCATGTTCACCACTGTATCAATCAAATGCACATCGCAGCCCTTACGCGGCGGGTCAAGCACAATCACATCCGGCTGCACGCCCTCTTCGGCAAGCTGACGCGCCGCCAGCGCCGCATCACCGCAGAGGAACCGCGCGTTCGTGATCCTATTGAGCGCCGCATTGCGCTTGGCATCCTCAACCGCCTCCGGCACCGCCTCCACACCGATGACCTGTTTGGCCTTACCCGCCATCGTCAGGCCGATCGTGCCTGTGCCGCAGTAGAGGTCGAGCAGCGTTTCTGCCCCGGTCAGCGCGGCATATTCCGCTGCCTTTTGGTAGAGCCGCTCCGCCTGAGAGCGGTTCACCTGATAAAAGGATAAGGGTGAAAGGAAAAAGCGCAAGCCGCAGAGCTCGTCTATGATCCCATCCTCTCCCCAAAGCGTTCTGCACACGGGGCCCAGCACAACGTTCGTCCGCGCCGTATTGCTGTTCAAAACCAGGCTTTTGAGGTTCGGCATTTCCCGCAGAAGCTCCCCGGCGAGCAGCTCCGGCTTCGGGATTTTATCGCCGTTGACCACTGCACAAGCCATCACCTCACCCGTCGCCTGTGCCTTGCGCAGATAGATATGCCGCAAAAGACCTTCTCCCGTTTCCTCGCTGTAAATCGGCACCTGATTTTCTCCGATCCAGCGGGCGAAAGCCCGCAAGGCGCCTTCAAACTCCGGCGGCTGGAGCCGGCATGCACGGCAATCCACAATCCGGTGGCTGCGCGGCGCAAAAAAGCCGATTTTCAGCTCTTGCGCCGATCCGCCAACAGGAAACTGTGCCTTATTACGGTAGCCATCCGTTTCCCCCGCTGCGAGAATCGGCCGGGGCGTAATCGTAAGATGCCCAATGCGCGAGAGCGCGTCCGCCACCGTTTTCTCCTTGAGGCGGCACTCCGCTTCATATGTGATATGCCGCCAAGCGCAGCCCCCGCATTGCTGGAACACCAGGCAGTCAGGCTTTACACGATCCGGAGATGGGGTTACGATCTGATGAATCCGCGCCACTGCATAATTCTTTTTCACCTTAATAATATGTGCGGTGACGGTGTCGCCCAGCGCCGCATTCGCCACAAACACGGCCAGGCCATTATCGTGCCCAACACCGCTCCCTTCGGCGGTTACGCCGGTAATTTTTAAAGGAATCCGATCATTTTTCTTTAATTGATTCGGCATGGAAATGCCCTCCATTATCCGACCATATACGTCACATTTTCCGCAAACCGGAACACAGCTTAGTATACCACAGACGGATACCCGCCCGCAATGCACATCGGTTGCGCAGCGCATATTCCGTTGACAAATCTTTAAAATCCGTGTATAATGATCGTCGCATCCAATCAAAAACTTGTATCGAGGCGTAGCTCAGTTTGGTAGAGTGCTTGGTTTGGGACCAAGATGCCGCAGGTTCAAGTCCTGTCGCCTCGACCATCAAAGCGCGCCGGTCTCATGTTGAGTGGGTCCGGCGCGTTTTTTTCGAAAAGACATCCCTATGTCTGGTCTATTTATTTTGAGAAAGAATGGTTTCCCATGAAATTCTGCATTGATACCGCTCCGTGCAAGGTCTGATTCGGGCGAATTTGCACGGAGCAAAATAAACTTTAGCTGCCTCCACCCGCCCGCCGGGCCTTGCACTTTTATTTGACAACAAATAAAAGGGGGCAAGGTCAATATGAAATCAATTCAAACAACACTCAAAGAACTTCACACATTTCTCATCCTATGGATGACACAATCCTTTTCCGCGCTGGGCAGCTCGATGACGAGCTTCGCGCTGGTCGTCTGGTCCTACCAGCAGCAGGGATCAGCGCTGACAACATCGCTGCTCTCCATCTGCTCATATGCGCCGTATGTTTTGCTGAGCGTCTTCGCGGGCGCTTTGAGCGATCGGTGGGACAAAAAGGCCACGATGCTGGTAAGCGACACCTTTGCCGCTCTGTGCACCCTAACGGTGCTCATTCTGTTGCAGACAGGCCGCCTTGAAATCTGGTTTCTTTATATCATCAATGCATTGAATGGCCTGATGAATACCGTTCAGCAGCCGGCCTCGGATGTGGCGGTCAGCTGCTGACGCCGCAAAAACACTATCAGAAGGTCAGCGGCCTGCGCTCTTTTTCCAATTCGCTGATTACGATCCTCACGCCGGTGTTTGCAACCGCGCTGCTGGCCTATACCAGCATTCAGGGCGTTATTCTGTTTGATTTAGGCACTTTTATTGTTGCGTTTGTCACGCTTTTCTTTTTCATTCGGATTCCGCAGCCCGCCAGGGAAGATACCCACAAAGAAGCTCCGCTGCACGCCGCGCTGGAAGGCTTCGATATTTGAAGGCAAACCTGGGGATTCTGCATCTGATCCTGTTTCTCGCCGTTATCAATTTTACCGCTTCCGTATTCAATGCCGCTTTGCCTGCCATGATGCTGTCCAGGCAGGGCGCGGGCGAATCCGCGTTGGCCCTGGTCAACACCTTTTCAGGCCTTGCGACACTGGCTGGAAGCGTCCTCGTCTCCGTCATGCCGCCACCCAAAAGCCGGGTGCGCGTCATCTGCAATTCCCTGCTTCTGGCCATGAGCACGGAGAATTTTTTCCTCGCCTTCGGGCGCAGTACGCCCGTCTGGTGTTTCGGCGCGATCCTCGGGTGGATCTGCATTCCATTCATGAACGCCAATATGGACGTCCTCTTCCGCACCAAAATTCCCATTGAGATGCAGGGGCGCGTCTATTCCGCGCGGAATACGCTCCAGTTTTTCACCATCCCGGTGGGGTACTTCTGCGGCGGGATTCTGGTGGACCGAGTCTTCGAGCCCTTCATGGCTGCTCAGCCGCCCGGTGGCCTCTGGGCAACGCTGCTCGGATCGGGCAAAGGGTCCGGCGCCGCCCTGCTGTTTCTGGTGCTTGGCGTCATTGGGGCCTTATCCTGCCTTCCCTTTCGATGGGACCGGAAGATTTGGCGCTGGAGTCATAGCAATCAATCACCCGCTATCTGGAATCGGGAGAGGGGGATTTCCTGTGCCACCTGTCAACGTGCTGGTCAAGCCAGCCTCATCCGCCTGCAACATGGATTGCCGCTACTGTTTTATCAAGATGAGGCCGATAAACGCGCACACGGCTTTGCAGGTATGATGTCCCTAGAGACGGCCGAGGCTTTGGTTTCCACCGCCATGGAATATGCGGAAGGTGCTTGCTCCTTTCTGTTTCAGGGTGGGGAGCCGACGCTCGCTGGACTTGATTTTTACCGTATCTTCCTTCAGCTGGAAAAGAAATATAGCAAACCGGGCGTGGCTATTCAAAATAGCATCCAGACCAACGGCTATCTCATTGATGATGCATGGGCCGCTTTCCTGCACGATAACCGCTTCTTGACGGGGCTTTCCTTGGATGGGCCTGCACAGATCCATGATTTCAACCGAACCGACCGAGCGGGCAAAGGCACCTTTAACCGCACAATGCGGGCTGCTCGTCTGTTGGAAAAGCATGGCGCGCCTTATAACATCCTTTCCGTCGTCACCGGGCAAAACGCGCGCTCGATTGAAAAAACTTATCGGTTTTTCGTGCGGAACGGCTTTCGATATCTACAATTTATCCCCTGCCTGGAGCCGCTGGGCGAGGAGCGTGGCCAGACGGGCTATCATCTCTCCTGCAATGAATATGAAACATTTTTGCTTCGCATCTTTGACCTCTGGCTGGCAGATTTAAAAGCCGGGCGCTATGTCAGCATCCGGCATATTGAGAACTGGATCTCTGTTCTCATGGGCCAGCCGCCGGAATCCTGCAACATGAACGGGCGCTGCTCAATCCAGTTTGTTGTGGAGGGGGACGGCAGCGTTTACCCCTGCGACTTCTATGTGCTCGACGAATGGAAGCTCGGCACAGTAAATCAAAACAGCTTTACCGAGATGATCAACAGTTCTAACGCGCGTGCCTTCATCCAGGCCTCTCTGGATATACCGCAAGAATGCCGCGCCTGCCTTATCATTTTATCTGCCGCAACGGCTGTAGGCGCGATCGTGTCGTTGGACTGGATGGTAAAATCGGCCTTAATTTTTATTGTGAAGCGTATCGAAAATTTTTCAGCAAGCGCGCGCCCCAGCTCAACGAGGCCGTTCTCCTGATCCGTCGGGGGAAGGCGGGGTGGCAGTGACTATCCCCCTTGAAAAGGGCGCGTCGCATCATGCATGAATAAACGCAGAAACTAAAAAAACCGTTTGGGAGCCACGATTTATAGCTCCCAAAGTTTTTAGAGGGGCCGTTGATTTTTCAATGGTCTATTTTTTTATGTAATTTTTTGTTCTATCCTTCGCTTTCGCTCATCAGAAGCTCTAGGGTAAAAACCTTGCCTGACACATCAAAATCAATGCAGTATACCGTTTCTTCCTGCGAAAAGTGGTTTTGGAACGGCTCTTGCACGATTTCCGGCGCGCCTGTTTCGCCCATAGGCCGCATGAGAAGGCTACCCACTCGGACGGCGTTCCCCTCTACAACCGGCTTCACCTGCGTGATAAACCGCTCCTTCAGCGATATAACCTTGCCAGAGAGTTGATCGGTCAGCAAAATTTTTTCCTCTTCAAAGCAGAAGCTTCTTCTGACGGATTCGATGCCTGGTATCCGATAGGCCTGTGTCATTTCAATTTCAAACACGCCGTCTTTCCACGCGCTTACGGAGCGGTATTTCGCGCCGTGGCCCTGCAACTGCCCATTGATGACCGGCACACTGTGCCCCCGGGACGAAGTACAAAAATACTGATAGCGTTTTTGATCATTAAAATAATCCTTCACATATTCCCCCGGGCCGAGATCACAGAGCAGCTGCCTTCCCCCGCTTACAACGATAAAGGAGCCAATATCATTATGATTGTGTGAAACGTCGTTTGACCCGCCTTTTGCCGCAAATCCATAGGATGTCGTGCGGCGGATCAGCCACGCGCTCTTCGGGGCGTAATATGTCATCGTCCCAAGGGCTGCCTTCCCATCCTGCAAGCCATTGTATAAAAAGCAATCCAGCTCCAGGCAGAAGCGGTAGCAATGATCGTGAATCATCCCAGATTCAGGCGGCAGCGGGCCAATTGCATCCGGATACTCCTCCCGCAGGAAGTTGAGCAGGCCGGGATAATAGCGGCCGCGCTGCCCGCCGTCAGAGAAGCTGACGGTTACGCCGCCGCCCAAGCTGATCTTCTGATAAAATCCGGCGATTTCCTTGACCTTCGGGCGTTTGAAATAATTCTTCCTGCCATGGGTAAACTCCCGCAAGAGCCGAGCATAAACCGTGAAAAAGCCAAATCCATAGCTCCAATAATCCACGCCTTCCGCACAGATCCCATCCGCCGAAAATCCACTGAGAAAGCGCCGCATGGTAAACGCGATGCGTGGGCGAATCAGTGAGAAAAGGCGCGGGCGGCTGAGCATAAAGGTGCAGCCCACCGATCCCGCGCAAACAGCGGCCCAGTTGTTATTGCTGTGCTCCCACCAAAAGCGCCGATATAAAAACGGGCGGATGATCCGTCTGTTGATCTCCCAATCAATCCGCTCTTTCATCTTTTCATGCAGCCGGTCGCCCAGGAGATGGCGAATCATGCTCAGTGCAAACCCTGTTTCTGCACTGAACAGGTCAATGCACCCCGGATCCCGCCCGGTTCGCCACGCAATGTGCGCGGGTAACGCCCAGGTATATTCATCGCAAATGGCCCACACCGTATCCTGTAGCTGGAGGAGGTGCTCCCCCTCTTCCGGATACACCAGTGCCATAAGGCATATGTATTAAGCCGCTTTCGCCGTGCAAAATAGGCGGCCTCATATTTTTTCCGGCTCCCAGTTTCCTGATAGATGATATATTCGCTGAAGCGCACCGCGCTGACAGGCCCCTCTCTGGAAACAGCGCGGTAATCCTCCAAAAGCGCGCTCAGAAGCGGTGCATACGCTTTCTCCGCACGCACCGCCTCCCAAAGCCCCTTTTGGAACGCCTTTTCATAAAGCATCAAACACCCTCCAAACGCTCAATTGATACGGCGCCGCCATCCTGAGCAAAAGCAGGAATCAATTTTCCTCTTGCTCCTGGGCCCGTTGGAAGATGGAAAACACCGCTTCAATTGTTTCCAAATCCTCAACTGCCTCGTAGAATTCCTCTCCATCCTCCTCAGTCACTCGAAGAATCACCACTTCATTGGCAAGCTCTTCCTGCGCCGGCAGCAGCAAAACATAGCTCTCGCCCTCATAATCCAATAAATCAAGGAAGGTGAAAGAGATCTCATTGCCCTCCTCATCCGCCATGACGATTGTCCCGTCGAAATCGTCGCCTTCGCTGATCAGGTCTTTATAATCGTCCGCCATGTTTCAGCAACCCCTTTCTATTCGTTGGTTTTGCCGTTATCATACCCCACCGGCCCCGAAAAAGCAACCAAAACATGAGTTGAAAAAAGCGGGGCGAACCGTTATAATATTTTCTGACCGATTTCAAAAGCAGAGGATGACGAAATAACATGAAGCTTGGTATCGTAGGGTTGCGAACGTCGGCAAAAGCACCCTGTTTAATGCCATCACCAACGCGGGCGCGCAGTCCGCAAACTATGCATTTTGCACCATTGAGCCAAATGTCGCGTGGTGGATGTGCCGGATGAGCGCCTCGATCGCTCACAGAGCTCTATGAGCCGGCAAAAACAACGCACGCCACGATTGAATTCGTCGATATTGCGGGTCTGGTCAAAGGCGCGTCCAAAGGCGAAGGGTTAGGCAATAAATTCCTCTCCCACATCCGCGAAGTAGATGCAATCATCCACGTGGTGCGCTGTTTTGAGAATGACGATATCATCCATGTGGAAGGCAGCATTGACCCCGCGCGCGATATTGAAACCATCAACCTGGAACTGATTTTCTCCGACCTTGAAATGATCGACCGCCGCATTGAGCGTGGCACAAAGGCGATGAAGGGTGATAAGAGCCTGGCCAAAGAAGTGGAGTTTTTAAAGCGCGTCAAATCAGCCCTGGAGGCAGGCCAGCCCGCCCGCAGCGTAGAATGCAGCGAAGAGGAAAGGGCAATTCTAAGCGAGGTAGCGCTTTTAACCACCAAGCCTGTTATTTACGCCTGCAATATGAGCGAAGAGGATTTTGCAAACAAAATCGACGCCAACGCACGCTATCAGGCTGTGTGCGCCATTGCAGCAGAGGAGGGCGCAGAGGTGCTGCCCATCTGCGCGGAGCTGGAGGCGGAGATCGCCCCGCTCTCCAAAGAGGAAAAAGAGCTGTTTCTTTCTGATTTGGGGCTTGAGAAAAGCGGCCTTGACCGGCTGATCCAACGCTCCTATCATCTGCTCGGCCTCATCTCCTACCTCACGGCGGGTAAGCCGGAGGTGCGCGCCTGGACGATCAAGCGCGGCACAAAAGCCCCCCAGGCAGCCGGAAAAATCCATTCGGATTTTGAGCGCGGCTTCATCCGCGCTGAGGTGATTTCTTATGAGGATCTGATCGCCAACGGCTCGATGGCCGCGGCAAAAGAGAAGGGCCTCGTCCGCAGCGAAGGCAAGAATATGTGATGCAGGATGGCGACGTGGTGCTGTTCCGGTTTAACGTATGACAGAAAAGGCGGACTCGTTTCAAACGCCCCCGAAAAGGCTGTGCACGGCAGCTTTTCGGGGGCGTTTTTTGTTTTATGCTAGTCATTTTTCAGCATTGGGAGCATCAGCGTGAAAATATCCGCCAACAAATCACGTTTTTCCGGCTGATATTGCGCGTCAGCGTTGCCAGACGATCCATCGCCTGCGGGCCGCTTGCTTCGCCAAAGAGCAGATAATCTGTTGAGGTGTGCAGCACTTCTGATATCCGTATCAGAATCGGGACGGACATCGCCTTCAAACCCCGCTCTAATTCATATACATAATGCGCGCTGACCTCAATGCGCTCTGCGAGCGCCTCTTGGGTCAGCCCATTTTTTTGCCGTTCGGCTTTGATACGTTTTCCAATCGAGACCAAATCCAATATCCGCACCCCCTCAGATAGGATATATCTATTCGATATAGCTTAGAACTATCTAAAAGATATATTAACTGTTGCAATTAGCTATATATCATGTTATAATGCCTTTATTAAAATCAGGGGAGGAAACAGATATGCCGGCTCGCCTGATCCGGCGAAAAAAAGAGACTATTTATTCGGATATTATCAAGCTCTTTTTCTTTTTTACGCCGTTTTTCTTTGGCCTTTTCTATGAATATGCCGCCTGCATTTGCGCTGTTGTTTTGCTTCTTCTTTTGCTATATCTAATAGATAGGCAAAAAAGCTCTCCATTCGTTTCAACATGCTTCTAACGGCCTTGTTAGCGCTGCTGGCCGGCTATCTTCTAACGCCGTTCTGGGCTGTGGACAGCGGCATGGCTCTGCTCGGCTTTTTCAAATTTTTGCCTGCCGCTCTCTTCTGGCTGCTGCTCATGCAGCTTGGGCCGGAAGTGCGCGAGCGCCTGTTCCTGACCATTCCTGTTTCCGGCATTACAATGACGCTTCTTTCCTACCCCACGCTCTGGATTCCGGCACTAACGCCCTATTTCTACGCTTCCGGCAGGCTGGGCGGCTTTTTCCAGTATTCCAACTCCTTCGCCCTTTTTCTCCTGCTGGGGATCATCCCGCTCGCCTTTCAAAAAAAGCGTCGTTTCCTTTGCCTGGCCGGCATTCTGGTGCTGCTGTTCGGCATTTTGGCAACGGGCAGCCGCACGGTTTTTATGCTGACCGTTCTTATTTTTCTTTGGCTGTGCCTGACGCGCAAGCGGCTGCGCATCCCGTTGATGCTCCTGCTCGCTGCCTGCGTTGCGGCAGCGCTCCTTTTTGTGGCCATCACAGGCAATCAAGATACCATCGGCCGCTTCCTAACCATTTCGCTGGAATCCAGCACCCTAATGGGCCGCCTGCTCTACTATCGGGATGTGCTGCCTGTGATTTTAAAACATCCGTTTGGCTTGGGCTACATGGGCTATTATTATGCCCAGGGCGGGTTCCAGACCGGCGTTTACGCCACAAAATTTGTCCACAACGAGCTGTTGCAGTTCGCTGTAGACGTTGGATGGATTCCTACTCTCCTGTTCGCCTTTGCGTTATTGCGGCGGCTGTTGGCGCGGAAAACGCCAGCCATGCAGCGGATGCTTTTATTCGCCATCTGCGCGCATTCCATGCTGGATTTTGACCTCCAGTTCCTTTCGATCTTTTTTGTCCTTTTCCTTACGATGGACAGAGGAAGGGAAAGAGATCGTATGGCAATGGAAAAAACCGAATCGAAGGGCACTTTTTTTGTCCGCCGGTGCGCTGGCAGCCGTCTGCTTGTATCTGGGCGCCGCCCTGTTTGCAGGCTACCGCAAAAACGACGCGCTTGCCGCCCGGCTTTACCCTGGCTATACCCCTTCGCAGCTCGTCCTGCTCGCCGGGGCGCAGACGCCGCAGGAGGCCCAAGCACGCGCGGATAAAATTTTGAGCCGTAACGAATCCATTGCGCTGGTGTTGGATTGCAAAGCGCTGGTCAGCGCCACGCAGGGCGATTTTGAAACGATGGTGCAATATAAACGGCAGGCGCTCGATTGCGCGCCCTACGTGCTGACGGAATACCTCGACTATTTTCAGCTCCTGCGCCGGGCGATGGAAACCTGCCAAAAGCAGGGGGAGGCGGTGCGGGCTGCGTTATATGCAAAAAGACTTCTGGAAATCCCTGATTTACTGGATGCGGTGAAGGCACGCACCAGCCCGCTCGCCTGGAAAATTCAGGATCAGCCGAAGCTCGAGCCCCCGGAGGAATATGCGGCATACCTGAACAGTCTTCAGACGTCAGATGTCAGATAACAGAATCATATGGGTACGGCGCGCAGGGAAGGAGGGAACCATTTACGCCGCCCCTGTGAGATAAATTGAAAACTCAATTGGAGGTTGAAAGCATGAAGAGAAAGAAAAAGTTTCTGGCGCTCGTCCTGGCGGCCGTGATGCTGCTGAGCAGCATCACGATTGCGCTCGCCGTGACGACGGCGGAGGCACAAAGCCGGAGGCTTCGACACGCCAGCACCTGTGGAGCAGGTTTCTAACAATATTCCGGAATTAGGGGATTGGGCTGTCCTGAAGCACTATATTGCCAGTGAGGATTATCCGAATTCAAACCCGAATATTTTGAGCGGGGGAAATGACGGTGTGGCCGCGCTCTATCCCAACGGGGAGCTTTATTATATAAACGAGGCGGATGAGATCAAGCTCTCCGACCAGGCAAAGGACTATGCTTACGTGGGAACATCTATATACGTCGATCAGATCAGTATTTTGGAGCAGGATGGCACGCTTTGGAATTGGCGCTGGGAGGAAGGTGTCGAGGAGCCTGCGCGAGAGAAAGTGGCAGATAACGTCGCAGACATCTCCGACACCGGCAGCACCTTTTTGAAAACAGATGGAACGCGTTGGGAGTGGAGTTGGAAAGACGGTGAGGAAGGATTTAGCTGGCATCAAGAGAATCAGAATATCAAGGCAATTATCGACGATCAGTTTTATGTAAAAAATGACAATACCACATGGAACCGTTACAGCAACGAACAGATTGCCGATTTCGGAGCGATAGATATCGTTGAGGATTCCGTTCAAGATTCTTATAATGAGGAGTACGATCGGTGGAATTACGCTTACTTTTATTTTGTGGTGGACGAATCCGGAGCCGTGTGGAAAATTCGAGAGAACAACCCCTCAGACTGCCAAAAGATCGCCGAGGGCTTTGACAGCTGGGAAGGGACTGAGAATCAAATTTACGGATTCCGGACAGCAGATGGGTATTCCTACGATTTCGAAACCAATACCAAAGAGGCTTCCGCGCTGGATGCTGATAAAACCCTGTGGTTGACAGAGCAGGATACCCCGTCCCCGATTTTAAATGATGTCGAAGCATATCGGAAGAAGAGAAATGTCGGCTTTAACGAGGATAGCTACACTTATGCCTATGTTATGACGCGCAGCGACGGTTCAATCTGGCTTATCGCTTCAACGGCGTCGGCATGGATATCCCCGTGATGATCAAAGCGCCGATTGGCGCGGAAAGCTTCACCCTCGGCGATGTGAACCTCGACGGCAAGGTGAACACCACCGACGCGCGCCTCGCCCTGCGCGGCGCGGCCAAGCTGGAGGCCCTTACGCCCCAGCAGATACTTGCCGCCGATGTGAACAAAAACGGCAAGGCGGATACCTCCGACGCGCGCAAAATCCTTCGCGTCGCGGCGAAGCTCGATCAATTTTAAAAACGAACGGAAAGGAAGGTTCACCCCATGAAAAAAATCTCAAAACGGCTGGCATCGCTGCTCTGCGCCGTGCTCGCTCTCACCATGCTTTTGCCCGCCGCCTTTGCGGCGGAGCCCGTCACCGTAGCGCTCTCCTCCGTCAGCGGGCAGCCGGGCCAGACGGTAACGGTAGACGTTACCATCAGCGAAAAATCCACGCCGGCAACGGCAGCATGATTGTCAACTACGATCCCGCAAAGCTCGAATTCGTCTCCTTCAAGGCCGGCGCGTTCGGCGGCCTTGCGGAGGGCGGCTCTATCAGGAAAACGGCAAAGCCGTGCCCGGCAAGATTTCCATTGCTTTATGGTCAGTGGAACCCTTCAGGAGAAGGCAACGATCGGCAGATCACCTTCAAAATCCTGAACGATTCCGGCAGTATCCCGCTGAAGCTGGAGATGAGGGAGCTTGTGGCCTACACGCCGGATGGCACGGAAACCGACCTGATGGATACGGTCAAGACGGAAAACGCCAGCGTTTCCATCAAAGCGCCTACAACCGCCCCTGCCACAACCAAGCCCACCACAACAGCGCCTGATACGACGAAACCCGCGGCAACACAGCCCATTACGGAGAAGCCCGCTGAGAGCACCACGGCGGAAACCGCCGTCAACCCCGGCACGGGCGAGGCCCATCCCTTGCTGCATGCGCTGCACTGGCCGCAGCAGCCGGCGCCGCGATCCTCTTCGCCCGCAAGAAAAAGAGCGCGTAAGAGGAACGCCTTTGCACCTTTGCACACGTGCCCATTCTCTTTGAGGCCCGCTGGGGGGCAGGCCTATCCACACCTAAAAGCGGCATGGCCACAGGGCAGATTTGCCCTAAGGTCATGCCGCTTCCGCTTTTCAGAGGCCTGCACTTGTTGGAACACAGTTGAGTTGATTGCATAGGGATTGCCCCAAGCCCGCCAATTCGGTTTTTACTCCCCCGCCCGGTCGATCCGCTTTTTCCGGTCACTCCCTTCTTTTAACAGCCGTTTGAGCGTCTCACGGTCTTTCATTTCCAACGCCTCCCGATACTCCAGCAGGTGCCCAACGATACAGTCGAGCTCGCCGAGCAGCGCCTCCCGGTTGCAGAGAAACAGCTCCGACCACATCTCCTCGTTCAGGCGCGCCACGCGTGTCAGATCCTTATAGCTGCCCGCGCTGTAGCATCGTGCTTTTCCGCCTCCGGGCTTTTGACATAGGCGTTGGATACCACATGTGCGAGCTGTGAGGTAAAGGCGATCATCCGGTCGTGATTTTCCGCGGTTGTAACCACAATCTTCTCAAACCCCAGAGAGAGAAAAAACGGTTTGAACGCTTCCGCCTGCTGTATGCTCCCTGCCTCGGTCGGCACGAGCAGCATGCTCGCGCCCTGAAACAGCTTGGCCTGCGCCGCTCCATAGCCGGAAAATTCCCGCCCGGCCATCGGATGCCCACCGATCAAAACGATCCCCCGCTCCGCACAAAATGGCCCTAGAAGGTTACACACATATCCCTTCACGCCGCACAGGTCGATCACGATGCAGCCTGGCCGCATTCGATCTGCCTTCGTGCGGACAAATTCCACCGTCTGCCCCGGGTAGAGGGCGATCAGCAATAGATCAAGCGTTGTGAGCAGCTGGTCGTTTCCCGCAAAATCGACCGTGCCTTCCGCTTGCGCGCAGCAAAGCGTTTCGCCGTCAATTTCATAGCCGATCACAGTATGCCCTGTATATGCCTTGATCGCCTTTGCCATAGAGCCGCCGATCAGCCCCAATCCGACGATCCCGATGCGCATCTGTTCCATCCTCCGCCGCTCCTTCTCCGCTTTAAATCGCAAAATTATAGAACTGAGTATAACACATGCTTTTTTAAAATACAAGGGCGCGGTGCATCCCTCTGCACCGCGCCCCTCGTCCAATAAGCAGGCTCATAGTTTGCTTTCATCATAGTGTGCCCGCACGCCGCCGATAAATTTTGGCCTCGTCCGTGCACAAAGCAGGTTCGCCTCCCCAATTTGTTTGACTGCAATGCGGACGGGAACCGCCACCCGCTTGAGATGCATGCCAATGAGTGTGCCGCCAATATCCATCCCCGCATCCGCGTGCACCTCTTCCACTGCCACAGGCTGTGCAAACGTTGCGTATGCCGTGGTTGCAAACGAGCCGCCCGCCTTCAGCTGGGGCACAACATTGACCTCCTCGTAGCCAAATTTCTGCGCTGCTTCCCGTTCGATAATAATCGCGCGGTTAAGATGCTCGCAGCACTGTGCCGCTAAATAGATCCCCCGTTCCTTCAGCACGGGGTAGATGCCGGCAAAAACAGCCTGTGCCGTTTCGAGCTTGAATTTGTTCCAATTTTACTGCCGCACACCTCGCTTGACGAGCAGCCCACAACGAACAGCCCGCCGCGCTCCAGCTTCGCCGCGTCGAGCACCTGCTCTACCGCCAGCTTTGCCTGTTCCGTAAGTTCTTCCAGCATAATTCATCAGACCTCTTCTCTTATGATTGATCAGCTTATTCTATCTCATTAAGCGCCTGCCGCCGGAAGCATTGAAAGGAATTCAGGACAGTTTCAGGCGGCTTTTAAAGCGCATTTTATCTAACGCGAGCGCAATGAGCACAAACAGCACTGCGCTGCCCGCAGCCTGGATCGTATTGGCCGGGATGCCCGCCGCAGGAACAATCCAGTTGCCCGTAATGATCGCCTCCGCAATATAGTATCCCGCACAGGTGATCGGCCATGCGCCCAGCAGGGCGAGCGCATTGCGTTTATTGAGCAGCTTTTCTTTTTTAGCGGTAAAAAGCAGCGCGATGCACGCTTTGATCACAAGCGTAAACGGCGCCCAGATCGGCGCTCCGGAAACGATATCCGCAAGCCCCGCGCCCACCGCCGCAGCGATGCAGGCATATGGCGTGGGCAGCATGCTCGCCGCCAAATAAATCAGCGCATCCCCAAAGTGGAGATAGCCGCCGTTGACCCCGATCGGGATGTGGAACAAAAATGCGGTCATCACCGTAATCATTGCCGCAAAAAGCGCGCTGAGCACAAGCAAAAGCAGCTTATTGGTCTTTGATTTTACAGCAGTTTGTGTATTTGCCATAGAACAGTCCTCCTCAACGATTTCTGTTCTTACTATACACAAAATCTGTCTTGATGAAAATACACAGAATTCATAATTTAAAGAAGGTCAGTTTGCTTCTTCCAGCGCCTTTTTCGGTAGGGGAAGCAGCTTTTTATAGCGAGTCAGGAAAATTACAAGCGTTGTGCAGGAGGCCACAAAATCCGCTATCGGCTCAGAGAAATAGATCCCCGTTACGCCAAAAAAGCGCGGCAGGACGAGCGCCAGCGGCACAAGCAGGATCACCTTCCTGAGCAGTGCAAGAAAGAGGGATATTTTGGCCTGCCCAAGCGCCAGGAAAGTGGACTGGCAGGCAAGCTGCGCGCCAAAGATCCAGATTCCACCCAAAAATACCGGCATCATCCGCGCCGTCAGGTCGATAAGCGCCTGGTTCGGGCTGAACAAGCGGGCCAGCGGATGGGCAAGCAGAATCGCAAGCAAGCAGGCAACTGCGGAGAAAGAGAGCGTAACCGTCAACAGCCGGTGGTAGGTTTGCCGCACGCGGGCATGATCCCCTGCGCCGTAGCAATAGCTCATGATCGGCTGTACCCCCTGCGTGAACCCATTAATCGGCATAACGATCAGTTGGAGTACACTCGTCAAAATGGTCATGCTGCCTACATACAGATCCCCTCCATAGCTTGAAGGCCGCTGTTGAGCGTGATGGTCACAAGGCTCTCTGTCGCCTGCATAATAAAGGGCGAAATACCCAGCCCACTACTTGGCCAATGATCCTCCAGTCGAAGCGGAGGTATTTTTTTCGCACCGGGATTACCGTGCGTTTGCCCAGCAGGAAGCTGATCACCCACGCCGCGGACACCGCCTGCGAAAGAATGGTCGCCAGCGCCGCACCGCGCACGCCCATATGGAACACAAAGATAAACAGCGGGTCGAGCACAATGTTGAGCACCGCGCCGATCAAAACAGAAAGCATCGCCGTTTTTGCCTTGCCCTGCGCACTGATAAAGGTATTCAACCCCAATGCAAGCTGAACGAACAGCGTACCGAAGAGATAAATTGTGAGGTAATCCTGCGCATAGCCGATTACGTTTTCACTTGCGCCAAAGGCAAACAGAAGCGGTCGCTGAAAGGCGAAAAAAACAGCCATTAGGATGACAGAGAGGGAGAGCAGCGAAACAATACAGCTTCCCAAAATGCGCTCCGCCCCTCATGATCCCGCGCGCCAGCCGGATGGAGGCCAGCGGCGCGCCGCCCATGCCGACAAAGGCGCTGAAAGCGGCAATCACCATGATGACCGGCAAGGTCACGCCCACGCCGGTCAGCGCCATATCCCCTATGCCTGGAATGTTGCCGATATAGATGCGGTCTACAATATTATAGAGCACATTGATGACCTGAGCCGCCACGCCGGGCAGGCCGAGCTGAAACAGAAGCTTGCCAAGCGGCGCGCTCCCAAGCCGGGTTTCGTTTGTCTGATCCATTTTCAATTCCTTTCTGAACAGAGTAATGCATTTATCGCCGTGTGCCGTTCTCCACACAAGGAGAACGCAGGTGGCAAGAGGCTTCCCCCGTGCGGAAGCCTGCGGCCCGCTGCGCGTTTCAACGCAAGCTCATGTAATCCGTCATATACTCCGCTTTACCCGCGCGAAGGAACACCCGCGGCACGCGCTTGCTGATTCCGCAGATAATTTCATAATTGATCGTATTTGCCCGAGCGGCCAACTCATCCACGGTGATTTCCCCGCCGAATACGGTTACGGTATCCCCTTCCAACGCATCAGGAACAGCGCTCACATCCAGCATGCACTGATCCATGCAGATTCGGCCGACCACCGGCACGCGCCCCCCCCTAAGCAGCATTTCCGCATTGCCAGACAAGGCGCGCGGGTATCCGTCCGCATACCCGACCGGCACGGTCGCCAGCCGCATAGCGTGCGGCGTCACAAAGGTGCGGCCATAGCTGACGGGCACGCCCGCCGGCACCTCTTTGATCTGGGAGATCACCGTTTTCATCTCCATCGCAGGGTGCAGGGAAAGCGGGTCGCTCAGCTCAGGCGACGGCATCATTCCATAGAACAAGATGCCGGGCCGCACTAGATCGAGGTGCATCTCTGGATAATGCACGGTGGCGGCGGAATTGGAGCAGTGGCGCAGCTCAAAACAAACCTTTCTTCTGCCGAGGCGCTCTGCTATATCCAGGAATAAATCGTATTGAATCCGCGTATATACCTCTGCGTCTCCTTCCTCATCCGCACAGGACAGGTGCGTAAAAAGCCCCTCCGGATAAAGCCCCGGCAGAGCACATACCGCTTCGATGGCATCCACGGATCCCGCATCCTCCACATTATCCCGGTAGGGGAAGCCGATCCGAGTCATCCCGGTGTCCACCTTCACATGGATGCGCACCTGCACACCATCCCGTTGCGCACAGGCGGCCAGCTGACGGCCGTAATTTTCATCAAAAACAGCCTGGGAAATTCCATTCACCGCAAGCTGCTGCGCATATTCCGGCGGCGTATAGCAAGTATCAACAAAGGGTTATCGAGCCCGGCTCGGCGCACCTGGATTGCCTCTTCCAGATTGGATACGGCAAACCAATCCACCCCAGCGCCGCTCATCTCCCGCGCCGTATATTCCACGCCGTGGCCGTAGGCGTCCGCCTTGATAACGGCCATCACCTTCGCTTCCGGAGCAACAAAGGAGCGTATTTTTTGGTAGTTTCCGCGGATGGCGTCGAGGTCAATCTCCAGCCAAGTGCGTTTCAAGAAATCATCCATATCTCAAAAATCCTTTCGGGGCGGCAGGCCGCTCCAGGTTTTCGCTTGATATCCATATCAGTTTATTATAAACGCCTGTGCAATATCCGTCAATGTGCAGAGCGACGAAAAGCCGTTCCAACCGCATCAAAAGCCCTAGGCAGGCGCAGTCTGCAAAACGCGCTTCCTTTTTCTGCAATCTAACACAATGCCCAATTTTTCAGCCTTAATTTTGTGATGTTCTGCGTCTTTCCCGTTGCGATGCACTCTGTGAAGTGATAGAATAAATAGGATTAGGGAATCGTGCTCCTCGGTCAAGTGGTTCCCTTTCTGAACAATAAAATTTGGTTTATCAATAGACGACCATAAAATGTTGAAGGTGAAAAAATTGGATCAGAGAAACGACGTCCGGAATGTAGCAATTATCGCCCACGTTGACCACGGCAAAACAACGCTGGTCGATCAACTGCTGCGTCAGAGCGGTATTTTCCGGCAAAACGAGCAGGTACAGGAGCGCGTGATGGACTCAAACGACCTCGAGCGCGAGCGCGGCATCACCATCCTTTCCAAAAACACATCCGTCCATTATAAGGATACAAAAATTAATATTGTGGATACGCCTGGCCACGCTGATTTCGGCGGCGAGGTAGAGCGCATTATGATGATGGTTGACGGCGTGCTGCTGCTCGTCGACGCTTTTGAGGGCTGCATGCCACAAACACGGTTTGTGCTGCAAAAAGCGCTCAACCTGCACAAAAAAGCCATCGTCGTCGTCAATAAAGTTGACCGCCCCGGCGCGCGCCCGCTTGAAGTGATCGACGAGGTGCTCGACCTCTTCATTGAACTCGGCGCAGATGACGACCAGCTCGAATTCCCCGTTGTCTACGCTTCCGCAAGGGACGGCTACGCCTCCCTCTCCGCAGAGGCGCGCGAAGGGATATGCGCCCGCTGCTTGATTCAATTCTCGAAAACATTGCGCCCCCGCAGGGCGATTTAAACGGGCCGCTGCAAATCCGTTTCTCCTCCCTCGATTATGATGATTATGTAGGCCGCATCGGCATCGGGCGCGTAGAACGCGGCACGGTGCAGCACGGCCAGCAGGTTGCCCTGTGTAAAACGGATGGCACGGTGGAAAACGTGAAAGTTTCCCGCCTGTATCAATTTGAGGGGTTGCGCCGCGTGGAGGTGCCGGAGGCGTCGCTCGGCGATCTGGTTGCCGTATCCGGCATCACGGATTTGAATATCGCGAAACGGCCTGCGATCCGGAATGCATCGAGCCCCTGCCTTTGTGAAAATTGACGAGCCTACGATCTCCATGAACTTATGGTAAACAACAGCCCCTTCGCAGGCAAGGAGGCAAATTCGTTACCTCCCGCAATATTCGTGACCGCCTATTCAAAGAGGTGGAAACAAACGTCAGCATGCGCGTGGAGGAAACGGAAACGACCGACTGCTTCAAAGTTTCCGGCCGCGGCGAGCTGCATCTTTCCATCCTGATTGAAACCATGCGGCGCCAGGGTTATGAATTCCAGGTTTCCCGCCCGAAGGTCATCCTAAAAGAAGAAAACGGCAAAAAGCTTGAACCGATGGAATTGCTCATTGTGGAAGTGCCCGAGCAGTATGTCGGCCCAGTCATGGAGAAGATCGGTTCCCGCAAGGGCGAATTAGAAAATATGGGCACGCGTGACGGCGGCTCTACCCACTTAGAATTCAAGATCCCGGCGCGCGGCTTAATCGGCTACCGTTCGGAATTCATGACGGATACCAACGGCAACGGCATTATGAACCAACTATTCGCCGGCTATGAGCCTATAAGGGCGAAATTCAAACCCGCGAGCGCGGCTCGATCATCGTGCATGAGGCGGGGGAAACCACGGGATACGGCCTGTTTAACACACAGGAGCGCGGCCGGCTGTTCGTCGGCCCGGGTGTGCCGGTATATGAGGGCATGATCGTGGGCGAATGCGCTAAAAACGAAGATATCGTCTGTAACGTCTGCAAAAAAAGCAGATGACCAACACCCGTGCCGCCGGCTCGGATGACGCGCTGCGCCTCGTCCCGCCGACGACAATGAGCCTCGAGCAGTGCATGGAGTTTATCAAGGATGATGAACTGCTGGAGGTAACGCCCAGCACACTCCGGTTGCGCAAAACGATTTTGGCGAAGGATCTGCGCATGAAAAAGCAATTTGGCAAGCACTGAACCCGCACCTCCACTTTCATAGAAAAGAGCGTTATTCATGAGCCGCATCATTGATTTTCACACCCACTGTTTTCCGGAGAAAATCGCCGAAAAGGCGCTTGCAAGCCTCTCCCACTGCTCCGGTGACGCGCTCCCCTTCCACAAAGGCACAGCAGAAAGCCTTTTGAAACAAGCCCTTTCCGGCGGAGCGGACGGCGCCGTGGTTTTAAATATTGCCACGAACCCGCGCCAACAAGCAAGCGTCAACAACTTTGCGATTGAAACCAACAACCGCTTTCCCAATCTGTTTGCCTTCGGAAGCATCCATCCAGAAAGCCCGGACGCCTTGATGAGCTTGTGCGAATCCACGAGGCAGGGCTCCTGGGGGTGAAACTCCATCCGGATTATCAGCATTTTTATGTGGACGAGGAGCGGATGCTGCCGATTTACGAAAAAATTGCATCGCTCGGCTTAATCACTGTTTTCCACGCGGGCGTGGATATTGGCTACCCGGATCCGTGCACTGCACGCCGGAACGCCTTGCTATATCCTTCCTGCCTTTGGGAATGCGCCGGTCGTGGCCGCCCATATGGGCGGATATTTGTGCTGGAAGGATGTGCTCCGTTTTCTCGCGGGGAAAGCGCTCTATTTTGATACCGCCTTCTCTTTCTCCCGCATGCCGCCGGATTGGGCGCGGGAAATCATCCGCACGCACGGCACAGAAAAAATTCTGCTGGGCAGCGACATGCCCTGGAGCGCTACCGGCCATGAAATCCGTTTTGTGAAAAGCCTCAGCCTGCTGCCGGAGGAAACAGACGCAATTCTTGGCGGGAACGCCTGCCGCCTGCTGCATGTAACTTGAATTCGTTCCCGCATGGCAAGCCGTGCGGGATTTTTCTTTTAAAAAGCGTGTGCTGCAAAGAAAAATCATGCAAAAATATTGATACTTCTTCCTTTTTCTGCGATAATAAATCAGATTGGTATCGTGTGCTTTTTGCCGCTTCCGGTAGGAGCCGCAGCAAAAGGGCGGCGCTATTTTTACCCGCTTCTATCCGTACGGAACAGATGGTTTTTATAAGGAGGAACTTCTTTGACTGACAACGAAAGGCTCGCCGAGCTGCTTTTTCCCAACATTTCTTGGACGCCGCAACAGTATGAGGAACAATATCCCGCCCGCCAACTTCCAGAAGGGGCGCGCGTGACGCGTTTTTCTCCAAGCCCGACAGGCTATCTTCACATTGGCGGCCTGTTTGCCGCCATGACGGCCCGCCTCACCGCGAAGGCGACAAACGGCGTATTCTTCCTGCGCATTGAAGATACGGATAAAAAGCGCGAGGTAGAGGGCGGCGTCACGGCAATCGTCACCGGCCTTGCTGCTTTCGGTATTACGCCGGATGAGGGGATCACCGGGCTCGGCACGGAGAGCGGCGTATACGGCCCCTACCAGCAAAGTAAGCGCCGGGAAATTTATCAATGCTTCGCAAAGGAGCTGGTTCGCCAGGGTCTTGCCTATCCCTGTTTCTGCACGGAGGCGGAATTGACCGCCCTGCGGGAACAACAGGAGGCACAAGCGGTCAACAAGGCTACTATGGCGAATGGGCCGCCTGCCGCAATCTCGCTTTTTGTGAGCAAAAGCAGGCTGTCGAGGCCGGCAAGCCTTACACGCTCCGCCTGCGTTCCCCCGGAGACGAAAGCCGCCGCATCCTCATCGACGATCTCATCAAGGGCAAGATCGAAATGCCAGAAAACGCGCAGGATATCGTTTTGCTCAAAACGGACGGCATCCCAACCTACCACTTTGCCCATGCAGTGGATGATCACCTCATGCGCACCACGCATGTTGTGCGCGGCGATGAATGGATCGCCTCCCTGCCCATCCACCTCCAGCTTTTCAAATGTTGCGGCTTTAAGCCCCCAAAATACGCGCATTTTGCCCCAATCATGAAAGAGGAAAACGGCGGCAAACGCAAACTCAGCAAACGAAAAGACCCAGAAGCGGCCGTGAGCTATTATATCGAGCAGGGATATCCGAAGGAAAGTGTGATCGAATACCTGCTCACGCTCGCCAATTCCAATTTTGAGGATTGGCGCCGAGCAAATAAAACTGCACCACAGGCCGACTTCCCCTTTAACCTTAAGAAGATGAGCGCATCCGGCGCGCTGTTTGACCTGCAAAAGCTTAACGACGTGAGCAAAAACGTGATTTCCCTGATGACGGCGGATGAAGTTTACGACAGAGCCGTAAACTGGGCGCAGCAATATGATGAAGCGCTCTACCGGCTGCTCATGCGGACGAAGCCTTTGCCAAGGGTATCTTTTGCATTGACCGCGGCGTAGCAAAGCCGCGTAAGGATCTTGCAAAATGGTCTGAAGTGAAGCACTTTGTGGCATATTTTTATGATGAGCTCTATCAGCCGGATTACGCATTGCCCGAAAACCTGACGGCTGCGGCCGCTGCGGAAATCCTGCGCGCTTATTTGGCCGTTTACCGCCACGCAGATGATAAAGACGCATGGTTTGCCAGGATCAAAGAGCTCTGCACTCCGCTCGGCTATACACCGAACGTAAAGGAATATAAAAAAGACCCGCAGGCCTTCAAGGGCCATGTGGGGGATGTATCCTCTGTGATCCGCATCGCGGTGACCTCGCGGCGCAACACGCCCGATCTTCATGCAATTATGCAGCTGCTGGGCGAGGAAAAGGTGCTTGCCCGCTTGCAGGCAGCGCTGAAATACTATGAGGAGGCTTGCAGCAATGGAAGAGAATAAGATGGAGCTTGCCTCCAACTTCATCCATGATTTTATCGATGAGGATCTAGCGGCGGGCGTTTACAGCCACGTGCAAACACGCTTTCCCCCGGAGCCGAACGGCTACCTGCACATCGGCCATGCAAGGCAATCTGCATCAATTTTGCCACCGCATTGAAGTACGGTGCAAGTGCAACCTGCGCCTGGACGACACAAACCCTACAAAAGAGGATACGGAGTATGTCGATGCGATCCTAGAAGATATTAAATGGCTCGGCTTTCAGTGGGAGCACCTCTACTATGCGTCGGATTATTTTGACTTTATTTATGAATGCGCCATGCGCTTGATCGAGATGGGCAAAGCCTATGTGGACGACCTGACAGCAGAGGAAATTCGGGAATACCGCGGCACGCTCACCGAGCCAGGCAGAGAGAGCCCCTATCGCAACCGGCCTGTGGAAGAAAATCTTGACCTTTTCCGCCGCATGACCGCTGGTGAATTCCAAAACGGCATGCGTGTGCTGCGGGCGAAAATCGACATGGCCTCTCCAAACCTCAACATGCGCGATCCGGTCATCTACCGCATTGCGCACGTTTCCCACCACCGCACGGGCGATCAATGGTGCGTCTATCCAATGTACGATTTTGCACATCCGCTCTCTGATGCAAAGGAGGGCGTGACCCATTCGCTGTGCTCCCTAGAGTTCGAAAACCACCGCCCGCTGTATAACTGGTTTTTACAGGAGCTGGGTTTTGAAACCCCGCCGCGTCAAATTGAATTTGCCCGGCTCAACCTCAACTACTGCGTCACCAGTAAACGCAAATGCCTCGCGCTCGTCAAAGACGGCCTCGTCAGCGGCTGGAACGATCCTCGTATGGTCACGCTGAGCGGCATGCGCCGCCGCGGCTACCCGGCAGCCGCCATCCGCGATTTTTGCGAGCGTATCGGCGTTTCCAAAGCCTACAGTGTGGTGGATTACGGCTTGCTGGAATCCTGCGTGCGCGATCGGCTCAATGCGGACGCCCCGCGCGCCATGGCTGTGTTGCACCCGCTGAGGGTCATTATCGATAATTACCCGGAAGGGCAAACGGAAACGATCGAAGTGGAGAATAATCCTGATAGGCCGGAGCTCGGCACCCGCCATGTTACCTTCTCGCGTGAAATTTATGTGGAGCAGGAGGACTTTATGGCAGAGCCGGTGAGAAAATATTTCCGCCTCTTCCCCGGCAACGAGGTCCGCTTAAAGGGCGCTTATTTCGTCACCTGCACAGGCTACGAAGCGGATGACGACGGCCATATCATTTGCCTGCACTGCACCTATGACCCTGCAAGCAAGGGCGGCAATTCCCCGGACGGCCGCAAGGTTAAGGGCACGCTCCATTGGGTCAGTGCAGTTGACAGCATTCAGGCCGAGGTTCGGCTTTATGATCGGCTGTTCCGCACCGAAAACCCAGCGGATACCGATGCATTTGAAGAAAACGTCAACCCGGATTCCCTGATCACTCTGACTGGCTGCCGCCTGGAGGGTAGTCTTCGGGATGCAAAGGCAGGCGATACCTTTCAGTTTATGCGCCAGGGTTATTTCTGCGTTGATCCTGACAGCACGCAGGAGCATCCTGTTTTCAACCGCACGGTAGCGTTGAACTCCTCTTGGGAAAAGAAAAAATAACCCGCTGTTCCTTGATACCTTCAGATTGGAAAGGATCGTGCTCCGCCATGAAATATGCCGCCCGTGTTCTCACAGCCATGGTTGCTGCCGCAGCGTTCCCTGTGTTTTTCCTGGCCCCCCTGCTGAAACTGCGTTACTCCGTGATTTTAGCAGGAGAAAGCGAGCTTGCGCTCAGCCTGAAGGAAATATTTTTTTCCGGCGATGGGCAGCTGCCGGCTGATAAGCTTTTCGCACTTGACGCAATGCAGCCATTAAAACCCGCCATCATCGCGCTGTGCATCCTGCTTGCGCTGGCGCTGGCCGTTGTGCTCATCCTCGTAATTTGTTCCCTGCTAAGCAGCCGCTATGCCGCCACAGCCGGCCTCTCTGGCATAGGTGCAATTTTCATGCTGTGTGCGCTGATCCCCATGCATAGGTATCCACTATGCTGACAGATGGCTCCATCCCTATCGGCACGCTACTCGCTCAATTGCAGGAAACCGGCGCTGCCAACGCAGGAATCCTTTCCCTATTACAGGGTGCCCCTTCAATTGCCGATGTGGCAGTTCAAATCCAATCTGTGGGATTCGGCGCGGCTTACTATCTTTCCCTCCTCATCATGATTCTATTATTGGTGTGGGGCCTAGCCAATATGGCGATTGAAATCGGCGCAGAGAAAAGGCCGCCCCGTCGGTTGGCGCCTAAAAAGAAAAGATAAAAAAACAGCATAAAAACAAAAGCAGCTAGGCAATGCGGAGCTTTTTTCGCATTGCCTTTTCTTCGTATACCCGTGCCGAATTTTTTCGCTGTGTGACCACCTTTTTTGGGCGAAAGCAATAAAAGCTCCTGCAAAAGCGCTTTTATTGTTTTATTCTCAATATATTCTTCATTTTATTCATGCCATACCGCTTGACAGATAAAAAATTCTCTTTTACACTAAACCTCAGCGTCTTATCAAAGGAGGAGATTAAATGCCCGATATCATCACGATCGGAAGGGAATATGGCTCCGGCGGGAGTAAAATCGCCAAAGAGCTTGCAGCTGCACTGCAAATCCCCTTTTTCGATAAAAAACTCATTGAAATCGCCGCGAAAGAAACCGGCCTTTCTGAAGAATTCATTCAAGAAGCAGAGCAACGCCGCACCTCGAGCTTCTTATATAACCTCTCCTTCAGCAGCCGGAATTTGCCGGTATCTGATCAGGTTTTTATCGCGGAAGCTGATGTGATCAAGCGCATCGCAGCCGAAGGGCCCTGCGTGATCGTGGGCAGGTGCGCCAATTATGTGCTGCGTGATCAAAAAACTGTCTGCGCGTTTTTATCCATGCGCCCATAGCTGACAGGATCCACCGCGCAAAAGAGGAGTACGGCATCCCAGCGGACGAAGTGCAGGCCTGTGTGCTCAAGCACGATAAAGCTCGCGCCGCTTACTATAACTACTTTTCCACTGGCCATTGGGGAAAATGCCAGGATTACGATCTCACACTGAACAGCAGTTCACTCGGCATCGAGGGCGCTGTAGGCGTCCTGCTGGATCTTATTCAAAACAGGAGGGCTCTCTATGAATGAAACAACAGCACAACGCCCCGCCGAAAACAAAATGGGCGTCATGCCCATCAACCGCTTGCTGATTACGATGTCCCTCCCCATGATCATTTCCATGCTGGTGCAAGCGCTTTATAATATTGTCGACAGCATGTTCGTCGCCCAGCTAAGTGAAAATGCGCTGACCGCCGTTTCTCTCGCCTTTCCCGTTCAGAGCCTCATGATCGCGGTTGGCTCCGGCACAGGCGTCGGCATCAACGCGCTACTCTCCAAAAGCTTAGGGGAAAAGAATTTTGACCTTGCCGATAAAACAGCGGAGAACGGTATCTTTCTCGCTGTGCTCAGCTATTTGCTCTTCGCGGTTATCGGTGTTTTATTTTCTAAACCTTTTTTCCTGCTGCAAACGACCGACCCGGAAATTGTAGAAAACGGCGCTATTTACCTGATGCTCTGCTGTGTATGCTCCTTCGGCATGTTCCTGCAATTCACATTCGAGCGGCTGCTGCAATCGACTGGGCGCACATTCTATACGATGATCACCCAAGGGCTGGGCGCTATCATCAACATCATCCTGGACCCGATCATGATTTTTGGCCTTTTAGGTTTTCCAAAGCTTGGCGTCGCAGGTGCTGCGCTGGCCACTGTAATCGGGCAGATTGTGGCATCTATCCTTGCACTGCTTTTCAATATCAAGAAAAATGAAGAAATTACACTCCGCTTGAAGGGCTTCCGGCCTAACGCTAAGGTGATCGGCAAAATCTATTCCGTCGGCATTCCGTCAATCATCATGGCATCCATCGGCTCTGTGATGACCTTCGGTATGAATAAAATTCTAATCTCCTTTACCTCCACCGCAACAGCTGTGTTTGGCGTTTATTTTAAACTGCAAAGCTTTGTTTTTATGCCGATCTTTGGCTTGAATAACGGCATGGTACCGATCATCTCTTATAACTACGGAGCAAGGAAGCCCGATCGTATGATGAAAACCATTAAGCTGAGCATTCTCTATGCAACGTGCATCATGATCATCGGCGTTGCGATTTTTATGCTAATTCCGGACAAGCTGCTTTCTATTTTTAACGCTTCGGAAACGATGCAGCAGATCGGCGTGCCCGCGCTGCGCACCATCAGCCTCAGCTTTGTTTTTGCAGGCTTCAGCATCTGCATGCTCTCCGTGTGCCAATCCTTGGGGCACGGTATGCTCAGCCTCTCTGTCTCCGTGGTGCGTCAGCTGGTGATTTTGCTGCCTACCGCCTATCTGCTGGCCCGATTCAGCGGGCTGAACGCAGTTTGGTGGGCCTTCCCCTTTGCGGAATTGTTTTCCCTTGCCCTGTGCTTGATCTATTTCCGCTACATTTACCGTAAAGAGATCAAGCCCCTTGGAAATGCATCGTAAACTGCGGAAATGTTATCCGAAAAATCTGAAAAGGAAGGATTGGACTGTTAACGCGGCTGCTCACCGGCCCTATTTGCACGGTGGCGTTTCTCCCCTGCACGCCCAGCTTCTTAAAATTCTCGAACTTTAAAAAGGGACTGTTGCAAAATGAAATAATTTTGCAACAGTCCCGCTAATTTTGCGTTTATGCATGTATGATGCAACGCGCCCATTCTTTTCATTTTAAATCCATTACTCTACTGCACGCCGGACAAAATCCACCATCGCATCAATAACCTCTTCCTCATCATCGGAAAGCATTCCTCCAAGGAAAAGCTTTTTCCGCTCCATATAATAATTCGACACAAAGGAAAATTGATACATCATACAAGATTATCGAGCATAAAAGCAGCGGCCGCGATATCGAGATCTTCGCGCACACGGCCTTTCTCCTGATCCTCTGTGAGAATTTGAGCATATAGCTCTACCGTAACAGCTTCCGCATCACGCGAAAGCTGTTCGGATAGGCTGACCAGGCTTTGGAAGAACAGTCCAGATAAATCTGTTCATCTCTGGATACTGCCGCGCCGCATCACGCGCGATCGACAGCATCTCACGGAACGTCTCCACCACGCCCTGCTCGCGGTTTACCTTTGAGAGAAGCTGATACATTCTTTGCAGACAATACTCCATCACCTGCAAAAATAAATCCTCTTTAGAGGCAAAGTAGCTATACATGGAGCCGATGCTCACACCGGCGGCGCGAGCGATAATGTTGATGTTGGCAGCGTTAAAGCCTTTTGTGGCAAATTCATGGATGGCAGCCTCAAAAATGCGTTGCCTGCGCGCAGGCGATGTTGTTTCAAAGGGGTTTTGTTTTTCTTTTCGTCTGCTGTTTTCCATTGGAACCTATCTCCGTTCCGCTGGCGGGAGGATCCTGCTCGATTACCTGCCGCTTTCTAACCAGAGGCAGGCAAAACAGATCACATTTCCCGCAATTTCATCTTGTAGTACAATGCATCCCGCGCCGCGCGCGATCCAATGCAGATTCTCGCGGGCAGAAATAATAACTCTGTTTCTGCCTGATGGAAAGAATGCCCGCCCGCGTGAAAAATCCACACGGGGCGGGCCGCCTGACTGAGAGGAATAGGCAAAGCTTTCCCGTATCAAACGGGCTCGCCCAATTTCTCCGCGCCCTTAGCCCTTTGCGTAATCAGCAACCGCAAACATGAAATTGCCGATCTGGCCCGCAAATTCCGGCGCACCGTCCAGAATGAGCTTGCCTGCCTTCAGGGAATCCAGCATATCAGCCGTACCAAGCAGAATCCCCAATGCGTCATCATAGGTCGGGAACCGCATGTTGAAGAACGGCAGGGAACGTTTATAGGTCCCACGGCCAGCCTTCGAATTGCCCGCCTTAATGCGGATGTATGCAGATACATCCGGATGGCCGTCCACGCCGATGGCATAAACACGATCCGGACTCTGTAGCGCCCACTGATGGATTTCCTCATGCCCGGCTTTATTGAGCTGGCTGATGCCGCTTGTGACCAGATAGAAGAAGCACTTGACCATCAGCTTTTTCGTCTCCTCATCCTCCGGAGCCTCTGTCGCGCCAAGCAGCTTCGACATCTTTAGAAGCACCATTACAAAGGAGATAAGATCCGGCACATATTTCACCTTCAGGTGGAATTTTGGAATACAATCCGGCCCCATCTGGCCTTTAAAGAACTTATTCAATGCGGGAATGCTCTGGAATTCCAGCTCGATATGAGGGTTTCTCGTCAACCGGCCGGCATGAACAAGCCATTCGCCGCTGTTGATGACGAAGTGGGTGCCAACCTTTCCCTCCGGGCTGTCCGGATCCAGGGCACTTACCTGAATGACAGCGTGCGTCTTTTTAAATTTATCGCCCAGCTTCGGGATATCCATGGCGATGACTTTTGCAAGAGGCAGCGCGGCGTTCAGGAAGATTTTGCTGGAATACAAATCATCTTTCGTAATTGCCATTGATACAATCATCCTTCCGCGGTTTGAAAAAACCTTCAAACCTTATACCTCGTCATCCCAGGAATCATCCTCTTCAAAGTCCTTATGCATGACTTCGCGGATTGCATCCATAATGCCGTTGGCGTCAATGCCAACCATGGACATAATATCCTCATGCAGGCCGATCGGCGCGAATTTATCCTGATGGCCCAGTTTCTTGAATGCGCAGCCCTTGCCAAAATCGGCAATCACGCTCGCCACCTGGCTGCCCAGGCCGTTGATCACGCTGTGATCCTCCGCGTGATAATGCGGCGGGTATCAACGATTGCCTTCTGCACTGCTTCCACGTCAAGGGGCTTGAGCGTATGCATATCAAGCACGCGGATCTTCAGGCCATCGGAGGCTCCAGCGCCTTGGCCGCCTGCAACGCCTGATACACGCAGGAGCCGCATGCGATAACGGTCAGATCTGTGCCTCATGGACGGTGTGCGCCTTGCCGAGCTCAAAGCCATACTCTGTATCCTCATACAAAAGGCGGTCAAACCCACGATTGATGCGGATATAGACCGGGCCGGGCGTCTCATATGCGGCGCGGATTGCATTGACGGTTTCCATGCCGTCCGCCGGGCAGAGGTAGGTCATGTTCGGGAAGGTCAGCAGGCAGCCCATATCCACGATCGCGTGGTGGGTGGAGCCCGCCTGGCCAAAGGAAGTGCCGGCATGCTGCCGATGATCTTCACGTTAACATTTTGATAGCAGATATCCGCATGAATCTGATCGGCAACGCGCATGGTTGCAAATGCGGACATTGTGGATACGAAGGGAACCAGGCCCGCCTTCGCCATACCGGCGGCGATACCGAACATATTCTGCTCCGCAATGCCGACGTTGAAGAAACGCTCAGGGAACTCCTTACGGAATACGCCGATCTTCGTGGAACCGGCAAGGTCAGCTGTCAGAGCGACAATTTCGGGATGCTCTTTTCCGAGATCGCACATTGCCTTTCCGTAGTATTCTGCAGTCGCCATCGCTTCAGAGCCGACTGCTGTATAAACAAGTCCTCCTGCCATGGTTACTTCGCCTCCTTCTCAACGCGCTCTATGCGCTTCTTATAATAGGCATCCAGGCTCTTGGCGGCCTTATCGTGCATATCCTGATCAATCGCGCCGTAATGCCATTTAAAATCGTTCTCCATGAAATCAATGCCGCAGCCCTTGATCGTATTGCATATGATCATCACGGGCTTTTCGGTCGCCGCGAGCGCATAATCGATGGCGTCGCAGAGCTCCTTAAAGTTATGACCGTCAATTTCCTTCACGTCAAAGCCGAGGCGTCCACTTATCCGCAAAGGGCTCGAGCTTCATTTCGTCCTCTGTCGGTCCATCCATCTCCAGGCGGTTGCGGTCAACAAAGGCAATCATGTTCGTGGTGTTGAACTGGCCGGCGGACATAGCTGCTTCCCAGTTAGAGCCTTCGTCGCACTCGCCGTCGCCCAGCAGGCAATAGGTGATGTAGGATTTTTTCTGAACGCGGGCGGCCAGAGCCGTGCCGACTGCGATAGAAAGGCCATGGCCAGGGAGCCTGTGGAGCGTCTACACCCACAACCTTATTGGAATCCAGATGGACGCCCATCTTGGAATTCGTCAGGTTAAAGGTTTTGAGCTGCTCCGGATCGTTCCAGCCCAAGTCGCAGAGAAGGCCGGCATAGCCGATGCCGATATGGCCCTTAGAGAGGATGAAACGGTCGCGGTCCGCCCAAGTGGGGTCATCCTTCTTAATATTCATGTACTTGTAATAGAGCACTGTTAGGATATCCATCGAGCTCAGGCTGCCTCCGATATGGCCGCTGCCCGCCATGAGGGTGGTATCCAAGGCTGTGTGCCTGAGCTGATTGGCCTTCGCCTCCAGGTCAAGCCACTCCTGCTTTGTTAATGGCATGTGGAAATTCCTCCTTTATTTCGTGTTTCTATCCATCCGCGCTCCGCGCGGTTAGGTGCAATTCAGCCGGCCGCCTGAAAAGAGCAACCGGATTATCTCATCAATCAGCCGATCTCCGGATGATTCTTGCGCAGGATCTTAAAGCACTCCTCCGCCACTTCAATCGTATGGTTAATATCCTCATGCGTCAGGGACGCGTTGATGAAGTGGTTGTGGTGAGAGGTGAGGAAGATGCCGCGGCGCACCATATCGGCAACCCATTCCTGATGGAGCATTAGGGAATCGTCATCCGCAATGCGCAGGTAGAACAGGGAGGGCATTCCGGATGCGATCAGGTGGAAGCCATGCTCCTGGCCCGCCTTTACAAGGCCCGTCGTCAACTCGCGGCCGAGCTCGTCAAAGAGCTTGGGCGTGTTGAGCTTTTTCATCTTATTGATGCAGGCGATACCTGCCGCAAACGGCACGGCGCTCATCCAGTAGCTGCCCGTAAAGGTGATGCCGCTAACAACATCCTTCAGGGATTCACGGCCGCACAGGGCGGACACGTTGTAGCCATTGGCCAGCGCCTTGCAGAAGCAAATCAGGTCAGCCTTGAAGCCAAAATAATGGTCGGAGCCTGCAAGATCCATGCGGAAGCCCGCGCGCACGTCGTCAATAATGAGCACAACGCCGTTGTCGTCGCAAAGCTTGCGCACCTTCTGCCAATAGCCTCGTCCGGGAAGAAGTTGTCGTTGAAATTGCCGTGCATATAAGGCTGGGCAATCAGGCCGGCGATTTCGCCCTTATAATCGGAGAATAGTTTCTCCAGCGCAGGATAATCGTTAAAATTAACATAAAGGTTATTGGCGACCTCTTCCTCCAGCACGCCCGAATAATCGAGCTTCTGCGTCCAGGGAGAAACGCCGTGATAATAGCCGTTGAAGAAAACGATCTTCTTGCGGTGTGTCGCAGCGCGGGCGGTCATCACGGCAAGGCTCGTCACATCGTTGCCGTTCTTTGCAAAAAACGCCCAATCAGCGGAAGCGACCGTATCAACCAACAGCTCCGCGAAATCAACCATGATCGAAGAGGGGATCGTCACGCAGTTTTCTTTTTTAAGCTGTGCGAGCGCCGCCTTATCGACATCCTCATCACAGTAGCCCAACACGTTAGGGCCGTAACCGCACATGTAGTCGATATAATCGTTACCGTCCTCATCCCAGAAATGCGAGCCTTTCGCATGGGAGGAATACAGCGGGAAAGCGTTATTGGGGATATAGCAGCCTCGGACGGGCTGATGGCCATAAATGCCCGACGGGATGACTTTCAGCGCGCGGTCAAAAGCAGCGCGGCTTTTTTCATAAGTATTTACTTTAAAGCTCATTCCTGTCACCTCCTGAGTTACGCCAAATAGATGGACACACGGTCCAAAATCCGGTTGACGTTATCGATCATGTTTACCATACCGCTCATGGCGATAGAACCATCACAGATGCAGCCCATGGCGCTAACTTCACCACGCAGGAGCTGGCCCGCAATTTCAAGGCTGCCAAAGGTCATGGCCGCACGCGGCTTGTCGCAGCGGTCTTTAATTGTAACCATGTGGTGATTGCGCACGCGCAGCGTCACGCCGATATCGCCGTTCACGTTCATCGCGATGTCCCCATCCGGGATCAAGCCCGTGCTGAAAATGCCGCTCTTATCGTGGTTAGCCACCTGAGAAATGGCAACCGCCGCAGTATAGAGCGTCAGGCGTGTGCTGATTGCACGGAATTCCGGATCCTTCATGTCCTCTGGCTCCGGGCGCAGATACTTTGCCAGCAGATCGGTCAGCGGCACAAAGCTCTTAAGCAGGAACTTCAGATGCGCGAAGCCCTTGGAGGGGATCGGCGTCGTCGTGCCGTCAAGCAAGCCGTTAAACTTCTCGCAGGAGCTGAAGGGAAGCTTTACGTCGCATTTTTCAACGCCTTCCTCCATCCTGCAGCGCCCGTTTTTGAAGGTGATCGTGGCAGCGGGGCCCCCTTTCACCTCAAAGCCGATCGAAAGAGGCTTTTTGTTGGTCAGGAGCGCACCGGCGTTGGGATCCAGCGCACACAGATTCTCCAGCGTGCCGAGAACGCCGAACAGATTGATGTACGCCATGGTTTTGGTGTCGGTCGTTGTTAACAAGGTACCTTCCTCCTTTTTCGAGTGAGTGCTCATTCTATTACTATCGAAACATATGCGGGTTCCCACCCGCATATGAATTGAAGCCGATAAAGAACAGTATAGGCACGATCATCTCTGTATACTTGTTTGTTATTTTACCAAAATTCAATGAACATGTCAACGCACTTTCGTCATTCTGACAGTCAAATAAATCGACTAAATTCTGTGCGGAATGACGAAACAAATCTTTGTTTTTTCTTTATTGTAATATTTTCTTCCTCTCTCCAAATTGGCATGAATGAATTTTTAGGTTAAACGGATTGAAAATCCTGATTACTTATTGTTTTTCAATTTTACAAAAAAGCCATCCGGACTGCAAGTGAATATTTCTGGGAATCTTTTTGCTTTTATCAATCTGTTATCCGATAAAACTGTCCGCTCAGGCCGGATTCCCGGGCTCCATGCTTGCAGGAATCTTCTTATAGCTTCGCAAGGACACCGGCCGTCCTAAGGCCTTTGTAGGCAATAAGGTGCGCTGGCCCTAGCGTGGCTTTTCCCAATTGCCTGAAAGCATCTCATTCCCATCAGAAACGGGGATAGCTGTTTTCACAGCCATCCCCGCCATCGTGTTAAAAAACAATTTTAATTTGCCTGATACATAACCGCACCGCCGGCCTGCTAAATAAGGATTAATATTTAATTAGGTAGTTTTCCAGTTCCCATTGGGAAACCTTGGTGCGGTAATCCTCCCATTCGGACTTTTTAGCTTCCAAGTATTTGGTATAAACATGATCGCCCAGAGCTTCCATAATAAAGGCGTCGCCTTCAAACGCCGCGACAGCCTCTTCCAAGCTGCCCGGAAGCATTTCGATTCCAGCGGCCTTGCGCTCTTCTTCCGTCATATGATAAATATTGGAGTCTGTTGATGGCGGCGGAGTCATGCCCTTTTCAATCCCATCGAGGCCCGCCATCAGGCAGAGCGCCATTTCCAGATACGGATTGCAGGCTGGGTCTGCGCTGCGCAGTTCCACGCGCGTGCCAGCTCCACGCGCCGAAGGCACACGAATCAATGGGCTACGATTTTTTGCGGACCAAGCGATATAAACCGGAGCCTCATATCCAGGCACCAACCGCTTATAGGAATTGACCAACGGATTGGTGATGGCGGTCATGCTCTTGATATGTGCCATGATACCCGCGATAAACTGATAGGCGGTGGCGCTGAGGTTGTTGACATCGGTTTCATCATAAAATGCGTTTTTGCCATCTTTAAACAAAGACATATTCGTATGCATACCAGATCCATTGATCCCAAAAATCGGCTTAGGCATAAACGTGGCATGTAAGCCATGCTGCTGCGCATAGGTTTTCACCACATATTTAAACGTCATCACATTATCCGCCGTGGGCAGAACCTCATCATATTTAAAATCAATCTCGTGCTGTCCCTCTGCAACCTCGTGGTGAGAGGCCTCGATCTCAAAGCCCATTTCTTCGAGCGCTAAGCAGATATCGCGGCGGCAGTTTTCGCCGAGATCCACTGGACCAAGGTCAAAATACCCGCCCTCGTCATTGGTTTTAGTGGTAGGCTTTCCATCCTCATCCACATGAAACAGGAAAAATTCGCATTCCGGGCCAACGTTAAAAGAATATCCCATATCGGCAGCCTTCTTGATCGCCCGTTTCAGGATATAGCGCGGATCGCCCTCAAATGGCGTGCCGTCCGTCCGGTAAACATCACAAATCAGGCGGGCCACTTTGCCAAACTGCGGGCGCCATGGGAAGATCACGAAGGAATCGTAATCCGGGCGAAGATACATATCAGACTCCTCAATGCGGACAAAGCCTTCAATCGAAGAGCCGTCAAACATGCATTCATTATTGAGCGCCTTCTCCAATTGGCTAACAGTAATCGCCACATTTTTCAGTTGGCCAAGAATATCCGTAAACTGAAGGCGGACAAACTTCACGTTTTCTTCCTGTGCAATGCGGAGGATATCTTCTTTCGTATACTTTCCCATGACAATGCCCCTTTTCTAAAAAAATAAAAAGAGCAAAAGCATTCCATCCGGAGCGCCTTTGCTCTAATGCTATTTATTATATGCGCCGCACGGCGGCCTGTCAATTAAAAAATAGCAATTTTTAATTTTTGCTGTTTTTTCAGCGGAGGCAACAAATTCCCCTTGCCCTCCAGCAGCGTCATTTGTGCATCTCACCATACCGCAAACCCTTATTCCTGCCTATTATCCTCTCTCTGGGACAATTCTTGCACAACGCGGATCTCCATCACGCGCCGGCCGTCCGTTTTCGTTACTGTCACATGGAGGCGGCCATCCGTAAAACGGTCGCCTTCCACCGGAATCCGCCCCAGCTCTTCCATCACCCAACCGCTGACGCTGACATAATCGCGTTCTTCGTCAATGGAAAACAAATCAAACATATCCTCCAGATTTGCGCTGCAATCGATCGTATAGCTTCCATCCGGATTGAGGCGGAACTCCTCATTCACCTCATCGTGCTCATCCCAGATTTCGCCCACCAGTTCCTCCAGCACATCCTCCAGCGTTACAATGCCTGCTGTGCCGCCGAATTCATCCACCACCACAGCCATGTGAGTGGCCGCATGCTGCATCTGATTGAGTAGACGGGAAATCGGCATATTTTCCGGCACCCAGATCACTTCCTGCATCATCTCGGCCACCGGCCGCCCCTCGTCCCAGCAATAGGAATAGAAATCCTTTTCGTGGATTACGCCGCGGATATCGTCCAAATTTTCATGATAGACCGGTAGTCTGGAAAAATGATTTCCTTTAAAGATAGCCGCAATCTCCTCCGGGCTATCCGTATCCTCGACCGCCACGATATCCACGCGGGGCGTGAGAATATCCTCCGCGTTAAGATCGTGGAATTCGATCGCGGAGCGGATTAGTCTGCCTCATGCGCATCAATGCCGCCATCATTCTCCGCCTCGCCGACGAGGGTCATCAGCTCTTCCTCCGTGATACCCGGATCGTCACCGCCATGAAACAGGCGCAGCAGCAGCTTTTTCCATTGGGCAAAGAGGAAATTGACCGGCTTGAGGAGCATAATGAAAAAGCGCAGCAGCGGGGCGAATGCCATTGCTATTCGCTCCGGCCTCTCCTTTGCCAGGCTTTTTGGGGAAATCTCGCCGAAAATGAGAACCACCACCGTCAGCACAATGGTGGATACCGGCACGCCCCTCTCCCCCATCCACCGGGTGAAAAGCACTGTTGCAATCGAAGCAGCGGATAGGTTCACAATATTGTTGCCGATCAAGATGGTCGAAAGAAGCCTATCGTAATCCTCCGCCATGCGCAACACCAGCCCCGCGCGCTTGCTGCCCGCCGCCTCTCTGTTCTTCAGGCGAATTTTATTAATGCAGGAAAACGCCGTTTCTGTTGAGGAAAAGAAGCCGGACATTAAAATCAAGCATAACAGAACAACCAGCAAGATGATACTGCTACTGTCCATTGAGGACCATCACTCCAATATCCATTTCTAATGGGATTTATTTTATCTGATTCTCTTCCCTATTTCAAGGATTTTATAACAAATCCAGCAAAATGAATTTTTGCTTTGTATCCGACCACCCGATTTCGGGCCAATCCCTCTTTTTGTGCAGAGCCTATCGCTTGAAGCCGCATTGCGCCGACACTTGCGGTTGATTCAGAAAAGAAACTATGATACGATACACATAAAGGTTTAGAGGTTATTTTGGAAAGGACGTGACAGCAATGCCGAAACGCAGCGACTATATTTCCTGGGATGAATACTTTATGGGGATTGCCCTGCTATCCGCCATGCGCAGCAAAGACCCTTCCACACAGGTGGGGGCGTGTATCGTCAACGCGCAGAACAAGATCATGTCCGTCGGTTACAACGGGCTCCCGCTCGGTTGCGACGACGACCTGTTCCCCTGGGAGCGTGAGGGGGATGATTTCAACACAAAATACCCCTATGTATGCCATGCGGAATTGAACGCGATCCTCAACAACGCCGGTCGGCCGCTCGATGGCTGCAAAATCTATGTAGCGCTTTTCCCCTGCAACGAATGCGCAAAGGCAATCATCCAGTGCGGCATCAAAGAAGTGATCTACATCTCCGATAAATATGCGGATTCCGTCGCCGTGCGCGCCTCCAAGCGGATGTTTGAAGCGGCGGGAGTCGCCTATACGAAGCTCACCGGCCTGCACGAGGAGTTGACGCTCAACTTCCGCGAGGAGGATATTTGACCTGCCGATTCGAGAGAGAAAAGAGGGCATCATGCAAAAGAAACAAATTTTATACATTGCTTTGGGGCTTTTTCTTATGCTTTTCCTGCTGTTCGGCGGCAAAGCCGCAAAAGCTATTATCCAGCCCCTGATCGCCCCTGCGCCCGCTGAGCGCCATTCAAAGGCGAAGGCGCGGAATATCACGCTTCAAGCAAACGACTATGTGTTATTCGGCTCCTATCAGGGTGAGCCGATCCTTTGGCAGGTGCTGCGTATCCAGGAGGGCAAGCCTCTGCTTTGGAGCAGCCGGATTCTCTGCTTTAAGGCCTTTGATGCAGCCGGGGAGGATGCAGCCCTTCACAGGGGCGCGGACTTGCCGCCCAGGGATCAAATCGTTGGGCGGATAGTTCTCTGCGGCAATGGCTCAACTGTGCGGAGCAGGAGGTGCCCTGGTCGCACTGCCCGCCTGCCGCACAGAATGTGCTGGACGGGCTGAACCCATATGCGGACGAGCCCGGCTTTCTGGCCGGGTTTACCGCGCAGGAATGCTCGCTTTTGGCAGAGCGCAAAGGAGATCTGATTTTTCTGCTCAGTCAAAAGGAAATCAGCGGGTGGGTTCCCGCAGCAAAACGGGCGAAGCGGTTGACCCACACCGCGAGTGTAAGCGACCGCTCGCCTTATCTGAATCTCCCCATGAGCCCGGAGTGGTATTGGACCTCTACCCCGGCCAATTCCACCCGCACAGGCGTGGCGACAGTGACCACCAACGGCAGCTTTTATAAAGACCCGGCATACGACGGCCACACCGGCGTATGCCCTGCCGCCCTGCTCAAAACGCAAAATGTGAAGGCGTGCGGCAACGGCACGCAGGGAAGCCCCTATCAGCTCGAGGGGGCGGTTAGATGAAGCAAGAAAAGCAGCGTATCTCTTCCCTGCGACAATCTCCGTGGTTCCCCCTAGTAGGATACGGCGCGATATTACTGGCCTTTTGTCTTTTTTGTACCCGTCTGTTTTTCAAAACAGACGACGGCAATTTCACCGGAATTTTGCTCAGCCCGGATTTCTCCCTCTATGGATTTCTGTCGCAGCGATATCTCACATGGTCTGGCCGCACGGTGGGGGAAGCGCTTCTCATGCTCTTCCTGCGCGCGCCGCTGGTTTGCTGGAAGCTTGTCAATTTTGGCCTGCTATTCTATATCTCCTATTTCCTATGCCGGTTGTTTACATGGGCGGAGGGCCCGCTCCCGGCGCGTGAACGAATTTTGTTTGGTAGCGCATCCCTCTGGATGATTTTCTTTTTATCCCTCAATTCGCCTGCTTTTTGGTTTTCCGCCACGTTTTTCTATGTATGGCCGGCAGCGGCAATGCTTTACACGCTTTCCCCGCTTGTTGCGCTGCTGTTCGGCCAAAAAGTGCGCTGGCGCTGTTTACCGCTCTGGTGCCTCGCGGCAGTGCTCGCTGCCTCCCAAGAGCAATCCTGTGCGCTGACGCTCACCTTTTTCCTCCTCCTACTTGCCGCTTTGTGGATGCGGGAGAAGCATTTCCGGCCCATCTTTCTTTTACAGCTTTTGATTCTCGCTGCGGAAACAGCGTGGGTGCTCCTCTCGCCCGGCGGCAGCGCCCGCACGGCGGCTGAGGCGGCTGCCGCCTATCCGAATTTTCCACAGCTTTCGCTCTTACAAAAGCTGTGCGGCGGATTGGTGAACCTCTTGGCGCACCAATTTTTCTATATCCAATTGATTGCTATTCTTCTGCTCGCCTTTTTAAGCATTGCCGCCCTCCAGCTTGCCCCGAAAAAATGGCTGAAAATTTTGCTTGCTGCGCTCAATGGCGTTCAGTTCTTCCTCTGCGTGCCCTTCAATATCCTCCTAGCTGCAACGCGCGGTGGTTTTCAATGGCTCAACGCGGCCTTCGCCGAGCGCGCTTTCGATTGGGCCGCCTGCCTGGCGCTTGCGCTCGGTTTGCTGTGCCTGCTCGCGGATTTTGCGCTCAGCCTGTTTTTGTGGCTCAGGCGGCGGGATGCTGCCCATGCGGGCGTGTTATTGTGCATTCTGGCTGCCTATGCCAGCGCGATGACCATCAGCCTTTCTCCAACCATCTATTCCTCTGGGCAGCGCGTTTTCTTCTATACGGACATTTTGCTACTCGCCGCCATAGGTCTACTTTATTGCACGCTCCCGCAGACAAAGGCCGTCCGGCGGTTGCGCATAGGCGCTTATGGATATGCAGGCGTAAACTTTATATTGGATGTCATCCTCTTCACGCTTCTGGAGCTTCCCTGGCTGGGATGACGGAAAGGATTCATATGGGAAAAACATTGGTGCTCGCTGAAAAGCCCAGCGTCGCGCGGGAGCTTGCCCGTGTGCTTGGCTGCAAACAGAAGGGCGACGGCTGCTCCTAGGCGGCCAATATATCGTGACCTGGCGCTCGGCCATCTGGTCACTCTGGCAGACCCGGAGGCCTACAGCAAGCAATACCAATCCTGGAGGCTAGAGGATCTGCCCATGCTGCCGGAAAAGATGCAGCTCGTCGTCATCAAACAGACCGCCAAGCAATTTCACGCGGTGTCTCACCTCATGCATCGGCAGGATGTCACTGAGCTCATCATCGCGACGGACGCCGGCCGCGAGGGAGAGCTGGTCGCCCGCTGGATCATGCAGAAGGCAGGTTGGAAGGGAAAAACAAAACGGCTCTGGGTCTCCTCCCAGACGGATAAAGCCATTCGGGAGGGGTTTGCCCATCTCAGGCCTGCCGCAGAATACGACAGCCTTTATCGCGCCGCTCAGGGCCGCGCGGAGGCGGATTGGCTCGTGGGCCTCAATGTGACCCGCGCGCTCACCTGCAAGCACAACGCACAGCTCTCCGCTGGGCGCGTGCAAACGCCTACGCTCGCGCTGATCGTGCAGCGCGAAGAGGAAATCCGCGCCTTCCGCCCAAAGGAATATTTCTCCGTACAGGCGCAGTTCGACGGCTTTCGTGCTCTCTACCGGGATGAAAAGGGCCAATCCCGCTTTTTCGACCGCGCGCGGGCGGAGCGCATCGTTTCCTCCTGCGCCGGGCAGGCCGCGGTGGTCGCCCGCCTGCATAAGGAATTAAAAAACTGCCGCCACCCGCCGCCTACGACCTGACGGAGCTCCAGCGGGACGCCAACAAAAAATACGCCTATTCCGCCAAGCAGACGCTCTCGATCATGCAGCGGCTCTATGAAACCCACAAGCTTTTGACCTATCCGCGCACGGATTCCCGCTATATTTCCGACGACGTCGTGCCTACTCCCGGAGCGGCTGCGTGGGATCATGACCGGCCCCTATGCGGCCTATGCCCGTGCCATCCTGCGCGCAAAGCCGATCCCCACGAAGGCGATCGTCAACAATCAAAAGGTGACCGACCACCATGCTATCATCCCCACAGAGGAGCCGGCCGATCTCTCTGCCCTCTCTCCGGAGGAACGCAACGTCTATGACCTCGTGGTGCGGCGCTTCCTCGCGGTGCTCTCCTCTCCCTGCGGCTATGAGGAAGTGGATCTGGCACTCACCATCGGAAAGCACACGTTTTATGCTAAGGGGAAGACCGTCACAAATCCTGGCTGGCAAACTGTTTACGGTGCGCAAGCAGCCCTGGAGGAACCAGAAGCAGAAGAGGAGACGGAAAGTCAGTCCTTCCCCGTTCTTACCCAGGGCGCGAAGCTTGCCGTCAGGCAGGTCTGTCTCTCCCCCGGCCAGACCAAGCCCCCCGCGCGCTACACGGAGCAACGCTTCTAACGGCCATGGAGCACCCGGGCGGTCAAGTGCAAGACCAAAAGCTGCGCCGTACGCTGGAGGAGACAAGCGGCCTCGGCACGCCTGCCACGCGGGCGGACATCATCGAGAAGCTGTTCGACGCCTTTTGCATCGAGCGGCAGGGCAAGGAAATCCGCCCCACCTCCAAGGGGCGGCAGCTCATCGGGCTCGTCCCGCCCGATCTGAAGAGCGCGGCGCTCACTGCCCAGTGGGAGCAGCGGCTTCAGCGCATCAGCAAAGGGCAGGAAAGTCTGCCCGCCTTCCTCATAGAAATGCGAAAATACGCAACCAGCCTCGTTAGGCAGGTGATCGCAAGCAACGCGGCCTACGTCCACGATAACGTCACCCGCGAAAAATGCCCGGATTGCGGCAAATTCCTGCTCGACGTTAACGGCAAACGGGGCCGGATGCTGGTTTGCCCGGATCGGGAATGCGGCTACCGTAGGAGCCTCTCTGTTCAAACGAACGCCCGTTGCCCCAATTGCCACAAAAAGCTGGAGCTTCGCGGCGAAGGGGAGCAAAAAATGTTCACCTGCATCTGCGGTTACCGGGAACGGCTCAGCGATTTTGAAAAGCGCAAAAAGGCGGCGGGCGCAAACAAGAGCGACGTTCGAAAATATCTGGAGCGGCAACAAAAGGAACAGGCCTCCCGCGGCAATTCCGCGCTTGCGGATCAACTCGCCAAATGGAAGGCCCAGCAGGAAGAAGATGAATGAAAGGGGCGGCTGTATGGAGATTCGGGAAGCCTCTTTTTCGGAAAAGAGGCAAATCATCCGGCAGCATCCGCACACGAAATCGTTTCTCAAGCGCAAGGGGATCTTATCTGTTGCGGCCAAAGCCGGGCGGCTGCTTGGTTTTGCATTTGTGCAGCGCAGGAAGATTGCCACTGAGCCGCGTTTGACGGAGGATTTAATCCTGGTGATTGAAGTATTCAGCCAGCAGAGCGCTGCAAGGGGATCGCCAGCGCGCTCGTTGGGCATATAAAAGAACAGGCTGTCGCGGCGGAAAGCTATCAGGTAATCGCCTATTATGCGCCGGATAATCTCCCCTCCCATAAGCTATGGATCAAAAATCAGTTTTGCGTGACCCCGCCGGATCCCAAGCTGGATCGGCATTTATCCAGTTGCTGTGCGCTCTATAAATGCTGCGTTTCGCCCGCGCACCGGAAGAAAGGATTGTCCTATGAAATCATGATTGTGGAAGATCACCCTAAAATTCGGGAGGAGCTCTCCGCTCTGCTGCGCCGCTATGGGTATGAAACCTGCGCGCCGAGCAGCTTTGACCATATTGTGGAGGCCATCTTGCAGGAGGGAGCGGATCTGATCCTGCTTGATATTAACCTGCCGCTTTTTGACGGCTATTATATCTGCCGGGAGGTGCGAAAAGCCTCCGCTGTGCCGATCATCATCGTAACGAGCCGCGACAGCGAAACAGATGAGCTGATGAGCATGAACCTGGGCGCAGATGACTTTATCACCAAACCCTACAACACACAAATTCTTCTCGCCCATATTGCCTCTGTGCTCAAGCGTGCCTATCGGAGCCCAGAGGAATCGGCGGAGCTCTCCTGGAACGGCGTGTCGCTCAGCCTTTCCCGCAGCGCCGCCCGCTGTGGGGACCGAGAGACAGAGCTGAGCAAAAACGAAACGCGCATCCTGCACGTGCTCATCCGCAACCGAGATACAATTGTCAGCCGCGATGTAATCATGAACGAGCTTTGGCAATCGAACGAATTTGTCGACGACAATACGCTCACCGTCAACATCAACCGCCTGCGCAAAAAGCTTGCAGAAATCGGCGCGCCAGATTATATTGTGACGAAACGCGGGCAGGGCTACACCGTCTGACCTACCGGCTTGCGCAGAAAGGGTGCCAATCATGAAGTTCTTCGTTTTTCTCCGATCCAAGCTCCTATACCTTTTGATGAGCGCCGCCTGCATGGGCTTCACCTGGCCCTGCTCAGCGTTTTGCGGCAATCCGCCGCTACGATCGTATCGATCCTGATCCTAGAGGCGCTCGCCGTACTTTTGCCGGTTGCGGTGGAATATGCGCGCAAGCGCTCCTATTACAGCCGCCTTCTGCGCAGCCTCGACGCGCTCGACCGCAAAGTCCTGCTATGCGAGGTGCTTGACGAGCCCGATTTCCTAGAAGGCGGATTCTCTATCAAACGCTGATGGTCTGCAATAAGTCTATGAACGACGAGATTGCCTTTTACCGCCGCCAGGAGGAGGAATACCGCGAATATATTGAAGCCTGGATGCACGAGGTAAAAACGCCGCTTGCCGCGGCCAAGCTCACGTTGGAAAACGCCCCTGGAGCTGTTCCAGCGAGCGTATCCGAAGATCTCCGCAGGATTGAAGACGATCTGGAACAGGCCCTCTTTTACGCGCGGAGCAACAGCGTAGAAAAGGATTATCTGATCCGCCCCGCCTCCCTGCGCGAGCTTGTGAATACCGCTGTGCGCCGTAATGCGAAGGATATGATTGCAAGCCGGATCAAGCTTCAGCTGGAGCCCCTTGATTACACTGTGCTCACCGATATGAAATGGGTGGATTTTATTCTCAATCAAATCCTTGTGAACGCTATCAAATACCGCAGCGCTTCCCCCTCTATTCATATTTACGCCCAGCAGGAGAAAAATAGCGTTGCCCTCACAATTGCGGATAACGGCATCGGCATTCGCGCAGCGGATTTGCCGCGCGTTTTTGAGCGCGGCTTTACCGGCGAAACCGGGCGCAAATTTTCAAAGGCGACCGGGCTGGGCCTTTATCTGAGCAAGCGGATGTGCGACAAATTGGGGATCGGCCTCTCCCTTGCGTCCGTTGAGGGGGAGGGCACTACAATTCGCCTGGTTTTTCCAAGCGGCACGATGCATGATCTTTCAAAAGACACATAAGGCGCGAAGTAAATGACAAATGCAGGCCGACGGCCTGCATTTATTGTTTCAATACGGCCCAAAAACGGAGACGCGCTTCTTAACCTTACAAAATTGTTCGGCGGCGGTAAGCTTCCCCGATGGCAGCCATTACGCGCCGCTGTTAAAATGGAGGCATCATAGATTACAGGAGGTCGTTCATATGGAATCCATTTTAAAGGTGGAACATCTCGAAAAATATTATGGCAACCGCGGAAATGTTACCAAAGCGGTTGAGACATCAGCTTTACCGTAACGCAAGGCGAGTATATCGGCATCATGGGGGCATCCGGCAGCGGTAAAACAACGCTTTTAAACTGCATCTCTACGATCGATTCCGCCACCGCAGGGCATATTTTTATCCGCGGGCAGGATGTGACGCAGCTCAAGGCAAAGGAGCTCTCCCGCTTCCGCCGTGAGCAGCTCGGCTTCATCTTCCAGGAATTCAATCTGCTCGACACGCTCACTGCTTTTGAAAACATCGCCCTGGCGCTGACCGTGATCGGCACTCCCGCTAAGGAGATTGACGGCCGTGTGCACAACGTCGCAAAACGGCTTGAAATTGATAGTATCCTGGGGAAATATCCCTACCAGTCTCCGGAGGCCAGCAGCAGCGCGTTGCGAGCGCACGGGCGATGATTACCAACCCTCCCTGATCCTTGCGGATGAGCCAACCGGGGCCCTCGATTCCAAATCCGCCCGCATGCTGCTCGAGAGCTTTGAAACGCTCAACCGCGAGCTCGGCGCCACAATCCTCATGGTCACGCATGACGCGTTTACGGCGAGTTACTGCAAACGCATCCTTTTCATCAAAGATGGAAAATCTTTAACGAGCTGCTGCGTGGCGCGGATACGCGCAAGGCCTTCTTTGAAAAGATCATCGAGGTTGTAACCCTTCTGGGAGGTGACAACGGCGATGTTTTATAAGCTTGCTTTTAAAAACGTAAAAAAGAGCCTGAGCGACTATGTGATCTACTTCCTAACGCTCTCCTTCGGCGTATGCCTCTTCTACGTATTCAACGCTGTGGAAGCCCAGCAAACCATGCTCCTCCTTTCAGAGCAGCAGCACGCCCTGCTCCAAACCGGCACGGCTATGCTTGGCTACCTCTCCGTATTCATCTCCTTCGTGCTGGCGGGCCTTATTCTCTATGCCAATAACTTTCTCATCAAGCGGCGCAAGCGCGAGCTTGGCCTGTATATGACGCTCGGGATGGATCGGGGCAAAATCTCTCGCATCCTCACGGCAGAAACCTTTGTGATCGGCCTATTCTCCCTTGGCGTGGGCCTTTTTAATCGGCATTGCCGCATCACAGGGCATGAGCGTTTTGACGGCAAAACTGATGAACGTGCCGATCAAGGATTTCGCGTTTTCCTTTTCTAAAGATTCCCTGCTCAAAACAATCCTCTATTTTGGTGTGATCTTCCTCGTGGTTATGCTCTTCAATATCCGCACGGTTTCCAAATATAAGCTCATCGATCTCATCCATGGCGGCCGCAAGAATGAGACATTGCGTATCAAAAAGCTCTGGGTCTGCGTGGTGATTTTCCTGCTCTCCGTTGCCTGTCTTGGCGCGGCCTATTATATGATCATTGACAACGGCCTGTTTCTTCTGGATCGCCAGTTTTTCGGCTCGCTGATCCTCGGCTCCATTGGCACGGTGTTGTTTTTCCTCTCCCTTTCCGGCTTTTTGCTACGGATCGCAAAAGGGAATAAACGCCTCTACTATAAGGGGCTGAACATGTTTGTCCTACGCCAGCTCAACAGCAAAATTAACACCAATTTCATTTCCATGTCCATCATCTGCATTATGCTGCTGGTCACCATCGGCACCTTCTCCTGTGGCCTGGGCGCGGTGGATGTGATGGCGGGCCAGGTGGATGACGCCGCCCCCTTTGATATTACCCTGAAAAGCCAGAGCTCGAAAAATGGCCCGCAGGATATTGAGGCGGATCTCAAGTCGCACGGCTTTGATTTTGCGAAGCAATTCAGCGGATATACGCAGATTTGGCTCTTCAACACAGGTGATTTGACCTTCCGCCCACTCTATGATTTTGCGGTAGAAACCATGGGCGCCACCTATATTGAAGAGCGGGATGCTTCCTATTCAATCCCCCTGATTCGCCTTTCCGATTATAACAAGCTGCTCGCCCTGCGCGGGGAGGCGCCCATCTCCCTTGCTGCGGATGAATATGCCGTGGTCTGCAACGTAAAAGAAATGCATCAAATTTTAAAGGCCTATGTGGAGCAAGGGCGGACCTTTTCGATCAACGGCGTTGAACTGCGCCCCTCAAGCCTGGAAATTCAGCAATACCCTTTGCAAAACGGTATGATGGCCATGGAGACCGGCACGCTGGTTGTGCCGGATACTCTTGCGGAGAGTTGCGAGCCTATGGCCGCTTTGCTCAACGCCAATTACACAAAGCCCGGCGAAACGGGTGAAAATGCCTTTGCCGCAGAAATCGCAGCGCTCTATGGTAAGGGGGAGGAAGCGCCGCGTCCCTACACAAATGCGCTCTCCCATTATGAGCTCTATATGCAAAGCGGCGGCATGAAGCTCATGATTTCCTATTTCGTCATCTATGTAGGCATCGTGTTTCTCATCACCTGCGCAGCCATCCTCGCTCTGCAACAGCTTTCGGAAGCCTCCGACAATACGGAGCGCTACCGGCTGCTGCGCAGGCTCGGCACTTCAGGCCGCATGATCGACCGGGCGCTGTTCACTCAAATCCTCTCTTACTTCATGCTCCCGCTGGGGCTAGCGGTTATCCATTCCGTTGTGGGTATTTCCGTGGTCAACAACGCGATCGCCCAGTTTGGCCATTTAAACGCTCTTCCCAATATCCTCATGGCGGCGCTGCTGTTTTTAATCATCTACGGAGCTACTTCCTAGCCACCTTCCTGGGCAGCAGGAAAATGATCCGTTCAAAAGAGCCCTAAGGCAGGGCTGCTTCGAAAGGAGCTGCAACAATCATGCATTATTTCCTCATTCGCATCCTGTCGTTGGCGGCCGCCTGCTCGCCATATGCTGTATCCTCTCCGGTATACCGGCCTGTGATAAGGATACGATCCTCCGGCATTACGACAACGCGCTCCAGGTAGGCGGTGCGCTCGCCCGCACGCCGGACGCCGCCCTACAAGGGATCCGAGTTCCTGGAGGGGATAGCTATACGGGCTCTTATACGGCCGCTTACCAAAACTTCAGCGGCAGGGAGATTCTCTTCGGCGGCACGGCACTGAAGCGCCCGGCGGGCGATACGATCACTGTTTCCTGTATGCTAAGCAGCACAGGAGGGCGGGCAAAACTTCTTTTCTGCTCCGGCAGCAACGCACCCAAGGTTCTACTCAAAGATAATGGCACATGTACGAACACGCTCACGCTCCCTGTAGGCAGCAGCAGCGTTGAGATTATCCTCATCGGGTATTCCGGAGAAATACAAATCACCGTTTCCTAACAAACAGCACGCCCAGCCTTCTATCGCTGTGTCAACAAGCCCGCCCGGATTAACCGGGCGGGCTTGTTGCATCTTGGGCAGAACAGAGGGAAGAAAACGCCCCATTTAGTCTCATTCCACTTTTTGTATCATAGGGATTGCCTTTTAAAAGACTTTGCTGTATGGTAAAATAGCTTCAAAGCTTATGGCTTTGAAGCATTGGAAAAATGCCTGTCGGCGCGAAACGCCTCCTACCGCAGAGCGGCAACGCCATTTTTCGCAGAGGTTAGCCTATCTGCGTATGGTAAAACAGCTTCAAAGCTTATGGCTTTGAAGCATTGGAAAAATGCCTGTCGGCGTGAAACGCCTCCTGCCGCAGAGCGGCAACGCCATTTTTGCACGGGGGCATTCTAATAATAAATAGTCGGGAAGGGGAGGGGCCTCTTGTTGCAGATTGCCATTTGTGATGATGAAAAGTTTATGCGCGACGCCTTGTTTCCATGAGCCGCGACCTGCTTGCCCAGGCCGGGAGGATGCGCAGATCCTGCTTTTTGCGGATGGGGAGTCGCTCTGCCGGTCCTGCGAAGAGGGAACGCCCTTTGACCTAATCCTATTGGATATCAAAATGGATGGAATTGACGGCATGGCTGCTGCAAAACGCATCCGCGCGTGCAACAGCAAAGCCCTGATCGTTTTTATCACATCGTCGGCGGAATATGTGTTTCACGGCTATGAGGTGCGCGCCTTCCGCTATATTTTAAAGCCGGAGCTTTCCCACAGCTTTCCGCTAGTGTTCCGCGAGGTTCTCGAGGAGCTCCTGCATAAGCAGGAGGAGCGCTTCTGCTTTCAGTTTGACGGTGAAACCATCGCTCTCCCGCTGTGTGACATTCGGTATTTTGAAAGCGACCGCCGGATTCTGCTGATCCACACGGCGCAGCAGGCCTATAAAACCTACCGCAAGCTCGATGAGGTAGAGCAGGCCCTGAAAAAAAAGGATTTTGTGCGCTGCCACCAGAGCTTTCTCGTCAACGCGCACGGAATTCAAAAGGTGGGAGCCACTGCCCTCACCTTAAAAACCGGAGAAACCATCCCCGTGAGCAAACGCGCTACCGGGAAACCAACGAGGCCTTTCTCTGGTCTCTCCGGTAGCGCGAAAGGAGGCTGTCATCCATGGAAGCGGTATTATTTCAAATTGTTCGAGCGCTCGCCACCGTGTTTGAAATCACGCTTGCCTTCGCTCTGCTCAATGCCATGTTTGAGCCCAAATACGCCAGCAAATGGCCGCTGCGCCTCAGCTATATCCTGCTGCTTGCGGCGGTGTTTTCCAGCAGCGCGCGGCTCACAGTGATCAGTGTAAAAACAGCAGTGGAAATCCTGCTCGTATTTCTCGTCTCCCTGTTGGTTTTCCGAGGCCGGTTGAGCATCAAGGTTTTTTATAACCTGATTTTTTCCACTGTTTTGTTTCTTTCCGACCTATTGTCTGCCTTTGCTCTCTCCTTCCTGCCGCAGGAGTTGTTTTTGTTCCCGACTGGGGATATCCTGCATCGGCTTTTAGAGATCGTTTTGCCTAAGATGATCCTGTTTCTGTTTGTGATGCTGCTCATGGTTTTTATTTCCCGGCAAAAAAAGAATATTTCTCTGCGCTATTGGGTAATGCTCACCTCCGTCCCCCTAACGACGATCGTTACGCTGACCGTATTTCAATATTATTCGGCTAAGCTCCCCGGAGAAGCTATATGCAGGAGTATATTTTTGTTGCAATCATCGGCCTTGTCTTTATCAACATCATGGTTTTCACCCTATTTGCAAGGCTGCAAAGTCAGCTTGAAATGCGAGGCCAATATGAGCTTCTGGAGCAGCAGATGGCGCTGCAAAAGGAATCCATCCGCAGGATGGAGGAGGCTTACACCCACATGCGCGAGTTGCGCCACGATTTGAATAATCACCTGCTGTGCATGAACACGCTGATTGAGCAGGGCGAATACGAAGCGCTCAAGCAATACCTCAAAGCGATGACGGCCACGGTAGAGGAGCGGTCTTATGTGGCAATCAGCGGCAATTCCGCAGTGGACGCCATTCTCAATGAAAAACTAATTGCCGCTCAAAAGCAGCAAATCAACACCTCCTTTGACGTATGCGATCTGCACAGCACAAAGGTGCAGCCAATGGACTTATGCATCGCCCTGAGCAACGCGCTCGATAACGCCATCGAAGCCTGCGAAAAGATACCGGACCCAACCGGCCGCTACCTTCGCTTGAGAATCCAGCAGGAGGAAAATTTCCTCGTGCTCTCTGTTGCAAACCCCGTCGTAGCCCCGCCGCGCAAATTCGGCAGCCTTTACCGGACAGAAAAAGCCGACCGTGAGCGCCACGGCTTTGGCTTGCGCAGCATCCGTACCACGCTTAAAAAATATCATGGCGAGCTAATAACCCGCTGTGAAGATCAGGTATTTACAATTGTGATAAAATTCAATTTTTGAATCATTTTGACCCTATGCCAAAAATGACACGGGCAAGGCCAAAAATGACATGCTGTGATGTTTCGCCCCCACGCGTGCTATCCTGTAACCGTAAGGATGGCACGCGCTTTTTATTACAGAAGAATGCTTACCCGCGGTGTACCAACCGCTCATCGATGAAAGGAATGCTCCATTTCCCCTAAGGCGAGGAGTTTAGGGCTACTTTTATAGCATTATTTTGGGAAAGGAAGTGTACCACATGAAAGCAACAGAGCATCTATCCGCTCTCCTGCATGCGCAAAAGCAAACCCTGTGGGAGCTGGAAGCAGAGATTGCCTCACTCAGCGCCAAAGATTTCCTCACGGAAAACGATCGCCTCAAAGCGGAACTGGCGCATACAGCAAACCGCTGCCGCCAGGCGGAGCAAACCCGTGACACACTGAAAAAGGAGCTGGAAGCTGTGCAGGAAGCGCTGCACGCCAAGCTTTACAGCGAAAAGCAGCTCGCGCTGCGGCTCGCCTCAAAGCGGCTCTCCGCCTACTATCAGGCGCAGGATGCCGCGGAAGAAAACCGATTAGTTGCCTTTGAAAAAACGATGCGTAAGCGCATCGAATTGTTGCAGCGGCAGGCCAAAGAGGAAGACGAAGCCCTCTTCAGCGAACTATCCGCCGAATTTGACCGGCTGCGCGCCCTGCTCGACGAGCGCATCACGCGCCTGCGCAGCGAGCGGGAGGCAAACGCCGCCGCCTTGCAGGAGGGGGCGGCCCCGGCCTTCAGCGCATTGCAAAACGAACCGCTCACCGGGCAGGAGGCCCGCGCCGCCCTGCGCGGCCGCCGTTTTGAAGCGCTGATCGGCCTGAGCGTCTTCAACAAAATCGGCGTTCTTCTCATCGTAATTGGATCAGTCGCCGCCGCACGCTTCACCTACACAAAGCTGCCGGATTCTTTCAAGGGCGGCATGCTGTTTCTGCTGGCATTCCTCTTCTTGGGCGTGGGGGAATGGATGGGGCGCGGCGGCAGGCGGCGGGATCTGTTTTCACTCGGCCTATCCGCAGGCGGGGTCGCACTGCTCTATGTCAGCGTGGTCACCTGTTTTTTCTGGCTGCATCTGCTGCAACCCTATGCGGCCTTCGCTCTAATCGTGCTGATCACTGCGCTGGCCTTTTTTCTCTCCCAACGGCACAACGCACAGGTTATTGCGGCTTTTGCATGATCGGCGGCTATTTGCCCGCTCTTGTGTTCTTTTTTCAGCCGGGGATACCGCTGCCGCTTCTCCTGATCAGCGCGCTGTATTTTGCAGGGCTGTGCTTGTTCTCTCTGCTGACGGCGTGCCGTAAAAAATGGATCGCAGCGCAATTTGTCGGCTTTGCGCTCAACACGGCCGCGTTTTCTATTCTCGCAGTCCTTTTTCGTGAGCGAACGAACTTCTATCCGCTCGAAACAACAGGCCTCGGCTGGCTCTGTAGCTAACGCCCTGCCTGCTGGTCGCCTTCTCCTGCCTCGCTTTTCTGGCGGGTCCGCTCTTCTATGCCCGGCGTACGCAGGCTGCACTGAAAATCCACGACTTCTTCTGCAAGGCTGTAACCTGATGGCGAGCTATGTGGCGCTCTCCCTTCTGACCGGTAGGTTCCCCAGCACGAACTATGCATTTCTACAGCCGCTTTGCTTCACCCTGCTCCTCGCGGGCACAGCAGGGTATCTTTGGAAACGGGTTCCGAAGGAACGCACAGGCCTGTATGCAGCGGCGGGCGCTGCGATCCTTTTTTCTCTGCTTATTCCGCTCTACTTCAGCTATGCCTACGCGGTCTATGCCTGGACGGCAGAAGCCCTGCTTTTCCTGCTGCCCGGTTTGCAGGGAACGCCGCCCCCTGGAGCTTGCGGGCTGGCTGGTCGGCGCGGCGGCAATTCTCTCGCTGCTCATCGCGTACCCCATGCTGCAACTCTCCCTTCCAAAGCTTGCATTCCTCCCCTCCTGCGCTGCTGCGTACACCTGCGTCACAGCGGCCAGTCTGTTCCCCATGGCGGTCATTCTACACAGAGGAAAACCAACGGGCGGTATACAAAGCGTGTATCCATACGGGTTTCTGCTCAACCTGTGGCTCTATGTCATCTTTGCTACACAATATTTCCTGCCCGCTCTGATCCCCGCTCATATAAACGCGCTGCATACGGACCTCTTCCTGTTGAGCCTGACCATTCTTCTAGCTGCGCCGTCGCTGTCTCGCGGTCCGGCTGCCCCGCTTGCGGGATGATGTGACAGCGGTGATCGGCCTGCTGATCTATGCCTGTTCCTTCCTGATGGTGCATATTGTCAACTGCGCGTATTTCCGGCAGGCGAATTTCTTTCCACAGGCTGTGCAGATCGGGCTGGTCCTACTCCAAATCGCCTCCAACATCGCCTCCGTTTTGGCGGCGGCGGACTTCACCCGAACACTTGTCAAACGCTTCCGCGCCCCTGCCGAGATTTATCCGCTCACCGTATCCGCCGCCTTTACCGTGCTGCTCACCGAGCTACTGCTCGGCCAGTTCCGGCTTGCCTTTTCCAACCCGCTCATCAGCGCCCTGTATCTGGCAACGGCGCTCGGCTGGGTCCTCTGCGGCTTCTGGCGCAGATACGGCTCTATGCGCAGGTTTGGCCTGTGCCTCTCCTTCCTGGCGCTGGCAAAGCTCTTCCTGCTTGACCTGGCCGGCCTCTCGGAGGGGAGGCGGATTGTCTCCTTCTTCGTCTTTGGCGCGTTAATGCTCCTGATCTCCTTCGTATACCGCTATTTCAGCAAACGGATGCTTCCCAACGGAAGCATCGCGCAGATACCGGCTCAGGAGAGCTCCTCTGCCACACAAAAATAAGCGTTTCCCTCAAAAAAGGCGGGGCGTGGAATCTTCCACGTCCCGCCTGCTGATGGATAGCAGATCGCTTCAACTATTGTCCAATGGTGGTAAGGAACGCATTCGTCCGCATCTTGGCCACACAGATATTTTTGACGCATTTGCGCAGCGCCTCTCCGTACCCAATCGGGTCGTTTCGATAGGCCCGTTTCATGGAAGCCACCAGCGGCAGCTTCCGCAGCGGCCACACCATGCACAGCAGCTCGTCGTTGCCTGCATACACGGCAAGGTTCGGGTTCATATAGCCCGTGCCGGTAAGGTTCATATAAGCGTCTGTGATGACCATGCCGTCAAAGCCCCACTCTTCCCGGAGAAGCTGAGTAAGCAATGCGTAGCTTCCGCCGCACCACTGCGCGCCAATGCGGTTGAGGCTGGACATAATGCCATATGCCTCACCCTCCTTGACCGCGATCTCAAAGGGCTTGAGGTAGAGCTCCCGCATTGCCTGCTCATTGCACCAGGTAAATACGCCGAAGCGGTTAGTTTCCTGATCGTTGAGCGCAAAGTGCTTGATGGTAACGACCACGTTTTCACTCTGTGCGCCGCGCGTTACCGCCGCGGCCATTTTGCCGGAGAGCAGCGGATCCTCGGAATAATATTCAAAGTTCCGCCCGCCCAAGGGGTTGCGGTGCAGGTTGGCCGCCGGCGCATACCAAACGTGCGTGCCGAGCTCTGCGGCGGATTTGCCGATTGCCACGCCCATCTGTTGGGCGAGGCTGTCGTTATAAGTGCAGGCAATGATCGTTTCCGTCGGGAAGGCGATGCTCTCCTCTGAGGCGAAGAACCCGTTCTTCCCCTTGATGCTGGCGGGGCCATCGTTATCAACTGTGGCAGGGATGCCCAAGCGGTCGATTGCCCGCGTATGGTAGCCGCAGTCTCCAACCAAATTGATCATCTCATCCAACGTGAACTGATCCAAAAACGCATCCCATAGGGATTCGTCGCGG